>OGEZ01000334.1_pt1 | contig 46327 bp, 75 predicted proteins | sample 1570831 | NCBI WGS metagenome assembly OGEZ01 (sample SAMEA2582059, study PRJEB24529) | metagenome | biome: Human gut stool | place: China | collected 2011
TGACGTTTCTCCTTTCAAAAAAATCACTCATATTTATTATGAGCGATTTTTGAGAAAACGTAAAATAAATGGTATAAAATTTTATAAAAAGTCGTTTTCATCTCATCACTAAAGTAACGAGAATTCAACTCCTAATCATTAAAATCTTTTCCAATAATCGCATCCTGATATACTGTAAGATTTTGTACGCGAAAAATGGATTTTCTTACATAATATATAGAGATACAAAGAAGTTTTTTATGATTTATTTGTGAACTTTTAAAATAAATACTAATACAGAATGGAGATTCCGTTTATGTCTGAGTTCTTAAATAACTTTGCACAGCTTGATCCTTTAGCTCCAGAAGTTCTTAAATTTTTTTTATATTCAAGTATAACATATTTTGTGATTAGTTTATGGGCGGCTATATCTGAAGAACAAAGTTTTCGTGATATAATAAGTGTTTTTCTTTTTGTTTATATATTCATTGTTGCGCCGATATGTGTGTTAAATTTTATTTTATGGATTATTCTTGGAGCAATTAAATATTTAATAACAATAACGATATTGGTTGGAATATTATTATTCTGGACTCTTTGGCGAGAAAGTTAATGATTTATTTGTGAACTTTTAAAATTGTTAGGAGTGAATGATATGGATTTTATGCACCAAACTGTTGCCAGTACGATTGTTAAATACTTTACCTGGCTTTTTGATAATGATGGGATACTTGATATAACCCATGCGTTTATATCATATAATATACTTGTGTTTGGAATTGCTGTGGTTTGTTCCTTTTATAATATAATCTTTTTAAAATATACATTTGGTAAAGCAATCTTGTGTTTTGTTTTAATGAGTCTTATATATTTAATTTTTATTTTCCCTATATTTTATTTTATATTTATGATTGTTCCCAATTGCTAAATCAATTAATGTTATCATTATACAATTGGATTTTGATAGGAGTGAATTGTATGGATTTTATCAATCAACCTATGGTAGAGACATTACCAGTTATCTGGAATAAGTTATGTCAATTTATTATTTGGCTGTTTACAGCGGATCCAAATGAAAAATGTAATTTCTACAAAGTAGTGATATTAAGTATATTGGTCTTTTTTGTAATGGATATTTGGATTTTATATTTGTATCGTGATAATGGTAAAAGTGTCTTTTTTAATGCATTTTGCGCATTAGTCGCCAATCTGATTGACATTTTAATGCTGGTTTTTTTTATAGAATTGGTTTATTAACAAATCAGCTCCTGTTGCAAATAAACAAATATAAGTGATTGTATTTCCCAAATTTGCATAACAAATAAATTTAGCCCAACCTGGTAACGATACATATGGTCGAATAGCACTAATTATAAGAAAAATAATTCCACCAAATAACATAGATAGAAGTATTGTGTTTTTTGAGTTATACCATTTAAAGGTTCTTAACAGAAACAATGTAAGAAAACAAGAGATAAGTGAAAATAATAAGCTAATATGAGGGTTTACAAACAACATCCCAATAAAAAAGAAAATCGCATATATTGCGCATAAACCATACATTGCAAGTGGATAAATAAAATTCATGATATTGTCAATGTATTTCAGTAACTTTTTAGGATATTCTAATAGTCTTGGAAATTTTTTATCTAAAAAAATAAAGAGTTCAATAAGAAGCTTTATTGGAAAAAATATTGTTATAATAAAATTAGCTATTTTAAACTCAATATATTCATTATAATTTTTCTTTAACGGTGTAGAATTATCCTCATCAACGTCTGCTTTTACTAAGTATGTATTCCTTACTGTGATTATATACTCTTTCTCCATACCTTCCTCCCAAGTTAATACACATAATAAAAAGGAGCCTTTTGGGCTCCTCTTTATTTTATATGAGTTTTATTTATTTGTAAACATTAATTTTGATTGATTCACCAACTACCTGTACAGAAAAAGTTTTGCCATAATCTGTTTTACGATTCTGCCAAGCAGAAAAATCTAATATACTTGGTTCGATCCTACCTGATATCAAATCTGTGATTAGATAATCATTTTGATCTGCGCCTGTCTCTGATCTGTCATTGCTACTGTTTTCTTCAATCAATACGAAATTCGAAATTTTTCAATCCGATCTTCGTGAATATCGGAATTTCTTACATAATACTATAAAGAATTAGATGCATTACAGACGCATACGCAGAGGAGTACCTATGAAAAGAATAATCAATTGGATCAAACATGAATATTGTATTGCTAAAGATATCGATAAACCGACACATCGAGATTATCAAATAGTATATTTTCTATATTGGTGGGTATTGACTCCATTAATGGTCTTTTTATACCTTTTATCATGCATAGTTTTATCATGGATTTTACCGTCCACAACTGATGAACGTATTGTTACTTCATTTTTCTTGATTATTTTCTTATTAATCTTTGAATTACTTGATTATCCTGTTTATCTGTTATTGTATAAAAACGGATTTTATGAATTATAAAAGTTCCTTAATGAAATAAAAAAGCATAAGCTAATAATATTAGCAAATTTGTTATTAATGGAGGTTCCGTTTATGTCTGAGTTCTTAAATAAGTTTGCACAGCTTGATCCTTTAGCTCCAGATGTTATTAAACTTTTTTTATATTTAAGTGCAATGTATTTTTCAATTAGTATATGGGCGGCTATATCTGAAAAACAATATTTTCGTGAGATGATAACCGCATTTCTTCTTGTTTATGGATTTCTTGTAGCACCAATATGCATATTAAATTTTATTTTATGGATTATTCTTGGTGGAACGAAGTATTTAGTTTTTATGACAATATTTTTTGGAATATTATCATTCTGGATTTTTTGGAAAGACAGTTAAAATTGTTTAGAAATGGAGTAAATTGTATGGATTTTATAAATCAGTCAATTAGTGAATTGTTTTCGCCCATTTGGAACAAATTATATCAATTTCTTGTTTGGATGTTTATTAGCGATAATGTTGGAAACGATTGGGTCTATAAAACTTATTGGTTTGCAGTTATTTTTACATGGATCGTCAGTTTTATTCAACACAAGTATGGGTTATTATGCCTTGTCGTTTTTAATATAATTATAGATATCTCAATGTTCTTTTTCTTTGCATTTATTTTTATATAAATATACTATCGTTATAAATAAATATATATATGTTATTGAATTTCCTATTAGCATGAGTTACTGCCATTTCTCCATATGCACCATATGTACTTGTATCTTTATCTGTCCAGATAATGTCTGCATCATATCCATATGTATACTGATCAATATGAGTTTGTATGCCATCGGAATTTAAATCGTCAAAGTCTTTACCTACATTCGCATCCTGATATACTGTAAGATTTTGCACGCGAAAAAGGGATTTTCTTACATATATATAGAGATACAAAGAAGTTTTTTTGTTATCTTTTTGTAAACTTTTAGAAAGGTGATTATATGAAAAGAATAATTAATTGGGTTAAGCACGAATATCGTATTTATAGAGATATTGATAAGCCTACATATCGAGATTATTGTATTATAACATTTCTCTATTTTTTTGTATGCATCCCTTTAAGTGCTTGTCTATTGATTTTATTTAGTATAATTTTATCAGTAATTCTTCCATCATTAAACGACACTATAGCTACATTTGCTATTGCTTTAATTTGGGCAATTCTTATGATGTTTATTGTTTGCCCTATGAGTGAATTGGTTGATAAAAATGCTTATTATGATTCACAAAAATTATAATAAGATATAAAGAAACAAAACAAACTAATAATATTTGCAAATTTATTGTCAAAGTTAAAGTGCGGAAATGGGCTTACTACATATATGGCAATTAAAAATATAGATAGTAATATAAACATATTATTTCCAGCTCGTCCAAATCTCATATATTCATCTAGTTTTGCTCTTACCGGATTAAATGATATTATTGTTAATTCGAGTCCACTAATAGCTACAATATCACTCGCCAAACTATACAATTTATTTTGCAATTTCAATACATCATTGCCAATTATAATTGATACGAATAATATAAATAGGCCAACCAGTCCTATTCCTATAAGGAAATTGAACACACGATCTTTTTTTCCTTTTGCTAAGCTATCAGTTTTATGCCGATTTTCTGTGAAGTCCACTACATTCTTAATTTCAATATCTTTTTTAGATCCCTTCTCAGTGGTTATCTTCATTCTGGACTTCGATTCAATATAATAATGCCATCTACTCATACTTATCCTCCGCATATGCATAATAAAAAGGAGCCTTTTTGGCTCCTCTTAATTTTATATGAGTTTTGTTTATTTGTAAACATTAATCTTGATAACCTCACCAGTTACTTCAACAGAGAGTGTTTTTCCGTAGTCTGTTTTACGATTCTGCCAAGCAGAAAGGCTTAATATACTTGGTTTATTTTATTCGACATAAAATCTGGAATTATGATGATTGCTTTGGTCTGCGTCTGTATCTGGTCTGTTCTTGCCACTGCTCTCCTTTAAACAAATTCAAATATTTTTAAATCTGTCTAAGCTAATACTTCTTATTCTTACATAATACTATAAAGAACTATATGCAATGCAGACGCAGATGCATTAAGGAGCCCAAAAACTTTTAAAATTGTTAGGAGTGAATGATATGGATTTTATGCACCAAACTGTTGCCAGTACGATTGTAAAATATTTTACTTGGCTCTTTGATAATGATGGGATAATTAACGGACATCATTTTTATATTTCGCTAAACTTGTGTGTATTATTTTATGCAATATACAATATGGTTACTGAAATAATAAAACATGATTTTACAATATTTCAAGCTATAGTAACATTTTTCATTACAGGATTCATATATATGATAACTATTTTTCCATTATTCTATATTGTATTCATTTGTATTGCTTGGAAATAATTAAATCTATAATAGCGATAATAAAACTTATATATGATAATGTGTTTCCTAAATTCCCAAGCGTCAAAAATTGGAAGAAATTATTTAAAGTAATATGTGGGCTTAAATGGATAAGTCCCAGATAGATTCCTATTGCTATTAATGCATTTATTGCTATACATAAATCCAAATGTATCCATTCAAATCTACTACCAAGAGAACAGGTCATTAATAATGATATAATAGAAACAAATAAACTAATATTGGGTTGACTTAAAAACATTCCATAAAAATAAGAGCCAACAAATAATAGGCATAAACCCAATTTAACAATTTTATATAGATAATTCATAAATTTATCTATTTTCCCAAATATACTACTTAATAAACGGAACACCTTTAATTCATGATAGTTTTCATAAATAACCATATACAGTAAATAGATTGGATAAATAGGTATAGAAACCAAGTCTTCAAATAATTTTTCTAAATTTGTTTTATTCCTTTTGGCAGGGATATACACTTCCTTACAATTGAGATCCGTTGTTACATGGACTTCGTATTTTTTCTTAACCGACATAATAAAAGTTTTCTCCATACCTTCCTCCCAAGTTAATACACATAATAAAAAGGAGCCTTTTGGGCTCCTCTTTATTTTATATGAGTTTTATTTATTTGTAAACCTTAATATTAATCTCCTTATGCTAAAATCTTCATAATCATCTGGTTTACAAGTTTTCCATCTGCTTTACCTTTCACTTTTGGCATAAGATATTTCATAATCACGCCTTTATCTTTACCAGAAGGATTTTCAATACCTAACTCTTTTAGAGTTTCATTGATTACATTCATAATCTGATCCTCAGTCATATCTTCTGGAAGAAATTCCTTACAAACAGAAATTCTAAATTCTGCATCTTCTTTAATATCATTTCGATAATCCGGAGCAGAATCATAAGTTTCCTGTAACTGTTTCATTTCTTTTTTGATAACAACATTCTCCTGAGTTTCATCTAATGCACCTCTTGCATCAATCTCTGCATTTTTTAATGCAGTAAGAAGCATAGAAAGCGCATCTTTTCTTCTTTTGTCCTTGTTCTTCATTGCTTTAATCATTTCATTTCTTACAATTTCAATTTTCATTTTGATTTTCTCCTTTTCTTCTTTTTCAAACTTATTATGTAAGATATTTTGTAATCGTAAAACTTAGATGATTTGTATACAAAAAAAGAGAGCTACTGCTCTCTTTCTAACTAAACAAAGTTTATTCTCATATCTTTTACTGACTGCTCTGCTTGTATGGATGTTGCAGCTTCCGGTTCAAAGATTAATTGCAATTACATAGAAACCTGTAGAGTTTAACGGCTTCCGACCATTTTCTTTATCTATTCGATAACTTTACCACATAACAAGAAAAAGAGGCTTTAAGCCTCTTTTTTATCTATACTTTCTTAATCTTTTAATTAGCTTAACATAGTCCAAATATGCTTTCCAGTCTTTCTCTCCTGCTTTAATCTCATCTAAAATTGTTTCATATTTATCTTTTTCATTTCTAAAAGGCTGCTTGATTTCACGTCCTTTCACATAATTGAAATACTCTTCCAATACTGGAGTATAATCATATAGATCAGCCCATATTTCTTTCCAGTTTTCAAAGTCTTCCGGATATTTTTCTTTCATATGCTCTCTAAACCAAGCTGGATCGCAGTAGTACTGATCTTCATTTGAACGATACCATGATTCGATTTTTCTATGAGTGATCTGTTTTGCAAGTTCCATAAAATCATCAACCCAGGCAACGATTTCATCTAAATCTTCATTAGTTAAACGATCAGCAAGAAATCCTACAGTATTTTCCTTATTTTCATTTCCGATTCCAAAGTATACAGAATACCAATAACGATCCACCTCTATATCTTCGTCTTTCTCATCGTCATAAGTTATATAATGTTCATGATATTTCTTTAGGACATAAGCTTCTTCTTCGATGAATCCAACTGCACTTAGCTCAAATGATGTCCGATAATGATCTGGATCCTGTTTCCCATCTCGATCGTAGAAATACTGCTTCTGCATCTTCTGATCAGGATCAATTTCCTTTAAGACTTTAATTACTTCTACCAGATCCAGAATAGAACTAAATTCGGTGACACGGTCATTTATCAAAGTAACCCAGTTTGGCTGACGTGTGATTCCATCTTCTTTGTCTCGTTCCTCCTTTTCCTGCTCTGTCATCCAATCTGTATAGAAGTAGTTTGTATTAAACTGAATTTTCGTATCGTAATAAAAATAAAGGATGTCCTGAGGGCCTTCATATTTAAATTCATTTTCGGTTTGAATATCTGGGTTTGAAAGAATGATTCTGTTTTCATTTACTTCTAAAATGGACTGAATTCCTTTGCGTGTATAATGTTTTATCATTTTATATCTCCTTTTCATTGTTTTATATAGTATGTAAGAAAAAAAGAGCCTGATAAGGCTCTTCTAAAGATGATAAGCGGGAATTTCTACTTATTCAACTAACTCTTCTACCGGCACAAAACCGATCTTTAAAGCAGATAAGACTTTCTCATTCACGTACTCATCAACTGTCTTACAATACAGAATCGTATTTAAATCTTTAAGACTCTCTTTGTTTGCATCCCAGGTCTCATTACGCTCAATGATTCCATTTTTATTGGAGTTTACGAGGATTCTTAATACGTTTCCTTTGTCTGATTTCTCAAGAACTAATGTATATGACTTCTGTAAAGTGTTTTTTGCACGCAGTAAATGCGTATTGATCTGATCGCGATCTGTTATATCTTCATCAATTGTTCCATTTTCTAATTTCATAATTTTTTCTCCTTTTATTGTTTATATATGTAGTATGTCAGATTTAGTTATAGTATAAAAGTTTCCCACATATTAAAAGAAAAGATTTAAAGGAGTTTATATATGAATAACAAGAATACAATGATTATTAGTGCTTTTCCGGCATGTGGAAAAACTTATCTGTATAGGAATCAGGAGACCTTATTATTTAAGACCGGTCCAAATAAATTAGAACCACTCTCATTTTTGGACAGTGATTCCTCTAAATTTGCTAAAACAGACGATTGGGAAAAACGTTATGTTGATCATATTGAATCCAATTTAGGTACAGTTGATTTTCTGTTTATTTCTCAGCACGAAAGCGTCCTTCAGGAACTAAACAATAGAGGAATTTCGTTTGTAGTTGTAGTTCCTAATAATCTACATTGGGAAGATGAGTCGAAAAGAACACTAATCAAACAGCAATGGTTTGGAAGATTTGTTCTTCGGGATAATAGCCATATCAGAGATTTAGACAAATGGATGCAGCTCTTAAAGGACAATTATGATGATTGAAAGATATTATCATGGATTTGTATGTAAAAAAGGAATTCCATCCAGATATCTACTGCTTCCATAAATAAAATAATTACGAGTTGTTAAAGAGGCTACATATAAAAAGCAAAGGAGAAAATTAATATGGCAGCTAAAGAATTAATCAAAAAAGATATTGTTCATATTTGGATAAAAAAAGATGAAGTAGATAAATTAATTTATCAAAGAGTGTTGGATATTTGTCATTTATTTGAGGAAAAGAAACAGGCCGTATATTTTCAGTATGACGATGCCAATAAAAAATTTATACCTGGTTTTTTTACTTTTTATGGATGGAGTTCCTACTCTCTTGTTTCCTTTAAACTTTTAGACTTAAGCAAAGATGAATATCATGAAGAAGAAATTACGGAAGATAATTCCACGCTTGTTGTAACGGTTAACTTCTCAGACTACGATAAAGAGGAGATTTTTGCTACCTTCTTCATTCCATTCGACGACTTTTGGCGGCCAGATTGGAAAGAATATTTAAGCACTCTTCTTGACGAAGAGATTAAGAGGTGTGAAGAAAGACAAGATAACCGTAAAACATTAGCTGACGAGATGAAAGCAAGAGAATATGCAGAATACCTGAGATTAAAAGAAAAATATGATAAATAAAAAGGGCATTAGCCCTTTTTTGTTTTTCTTAAAATAATTTGCTGTTTTGCTGCTGTCATCATATCAACGAGTTGATTGATGGCTTTCTTTTCCCTTTCTGATACATTATCGAATCTTAGCGAAGTATGAATCATTGGTTCATTATCCACATATAAATCCGGGATGTTAAAGCATAGTACTTCTGCCAACTTTTCTAATTGAGAAATTGATGGCATATACTCATAATTTTCTAGCCTATCGATCATTTGCTGATTCATTCCGGTTATATCGCATAGCTGTTCCTGTGTTAAATTCTTTGCTTTTCTTTGTTTCTTTACCTTCTCAATTAGTTTTTCTTGAGATATACAAATCATTCTAATCTCTCCTTTTTCGCTTTATGATAGCATGTTAGTTTACGGAAAAGGGCTTAGCGCCCTTTATAAAAACTTTGCAAAATATCGTTTTGATATTTTTTTCATAAATACCTGAAAAGTATTCATTTCTGCCGCTCTGTCCTTCTTAAGTTCACGAAGTCTCGCACATCGCTGCTCTCGTTCTCCTTCTGGGACATTCATAATCCCATACTCTAACTGTTTACACTCTTTCATCGCCGGCATATGTTTTTTAATATACATAGCCTTTTCTCTGTAAAAATAATCAACTGCTTCTGAGTATGCCTCTGCATCTTCTACTGAAGCAATCTTAATCGTCTCGCCCATCTTGTTAACACATAACAGATTTAAATCATCTATTTGTGTATGTTTAATATTTTTAGCAGTAAATACCTTCTGATTTCTGATTTTTATCAGAACTGGTTTACTTGTCTCTGATTCTGCGGCTGCCAGCAAAATATTAAAATCATCCGGATACTTGTATTTATTTGTTCGAGTTGGAACTACATCTCCAACTTTAAAGTTTCTTAATCCTCCACTGCTGAACTCATCATAGAAACACTTAACCTGATGTCCACAAATCATATCAAACATTTGATTCCTCCACTCTCTATTTTAAAACTAAATCATAAGAATGCAATTCTTTTGTCAAGGTATATATAGCCTTTGGAAAAACAAGCTTTCTTCCATTTCCAACGACAAATATGTATCTATGATCATCTTCGCTGAATCTTGTCACATATCCATATAGGCAGCCATTCGCCCGTAGTATTCTTCTTGATTTCATAACTTACTCTTCCTCTGCTTCTGGGACGTCAATTATATATCCCTCTTCTCGAAGCTCTTCGTAAGATGAAAATCCTAACTGCTGAGCTCTGATTTCCAGATAATCTTCTAACGGTATTGATCCCATGTTTGTTTTTACGCATTTTCCCATGTTATTTTCTCCTATGCTTTTAATTCTCTAAAATACTTTTCGCCCATTTCGCATAATTCGTTCCATGAACAAGCATTATATTTTTCGTACAACAGATTACTGGAAGTTTCCCTTGAGTCCAATTCTGTCAGAACATCTGAAATTTCATCAATCTTTTTTAAGACGTCGTTATCTGGTAATATTCCGATGATTGTTTTATTTAACCGTTTGGCATATTCTAATTCATATGTAACTCCTTCTCCAAATGTATTATTTGGCTTTTTAACAGCGACAATCGCATCCGCAGATTCAATTCTGTCAAAACATTCTTTAATATGTTCAGCAATTGACTTACTCGGATCTGCAGATACGAATAAGACATTCTTATACGTTTTCTTATAACCAGCTGCAATTCTTTCTATATCTTCTTGCTGTTTCAGAGATCCGATCACAAAAACAGTTTTATCTAATTTATCCATTCATTATGACTCCTTTTTATTATTTCTTATAGTATGTTGTATTTTACAAAAGAAAAACGCACCGGTTGGGTGCGTTAATATTGTTTACTCGGGAGTATCGACCTCTTCTACGAACGAAACAACTAATGTTGTATCATCCCATGCCTTTAGCTTGATCGTTTTATAGATCCCTCCATTCCTGATTTCATCGTTTCGTGTTATTCATTTTATTCCATCCAGCTTTTAAGTTTATCACTTTCTTTTGAGTCACCAACAATTCGCTTATAGATTCGTACAAAATCGGAATTTCCAAAAGCTATTGGCAGGTCATTATATTCAAGATACTTGTTGAATGTTTCAACATCTTCTTCTGATAAAAGACCTCTTAATTCACTACGACACTTTACGATGCGGTGAAGGCAAAAATCATCCACGTGACCATATTGACACAAGTCTCTTGCCATCATCATGTCACTATAAAGCTGCATGAAATAATCATTATTTCTCTCTTCGCTTGATTGAGCATACAATGCATTACAAATAATTATTAAATCGTCTGCGGTTAATTCAACCATTACTTCCTTTTTTTCTTTTGAGATAGTTTGAATATTCATATTTATTATATTCCTTTCTAAAGAAGCTCTTGTTTCTAGTTTAATCATTGCATGTATCACAAGCCATGCAATTTCCATCTTCCATCATACAAAAGTGTGATAGAAGCAAGTTGCCAATTTTATTCATTCCATCCTGATCGGAATAAAATATAGCATACTCGTCACCATCTCCGTCTATCCATTTTGTTTTCTCGTCCATGTAATAAATATTACCAACTTCAATTTGCTTTGGCATAAATTCTCTAATACTAACGCATTTTACTCTTTTCATAATCATCACTCCTAATTTTGAAATCTTCGTTTGGCTGTTTTTAATGAGCAAATCCCTGTTCGCACTGTTCTTCATAAGCCGCCTTCTGATCCGCTTACTCCTTATTAAAAATCTCTACAATCATTTCAATGGCTGACTTTCAATGCTGATAAAATATCTGATATTTCTGTTTTTGTTTGACATAGATGAAATTCATCTGTTGATGTTTTGTTATAATTAGCATAATATTTTTCTTTTATAATGTTTAGTGAATCATTCTTATCTATATCATAAATTATATGCCGTAATATATAGATATCTTTAATTTTATTTAACACCACACAATACATGTAATACCTCCAATCTTCAAGCGAAACACGCATTTATTACATGACACTCCAACGGCTAAAGTTCGTTGGGTTCTTATATACATAAACTTCCAAATATGCTCAAAAGCGTATAAGACTGGTTTATTTCTATAGGATTTTTATTATCAATTATCCTAACGGACAATTTTACAATAATATTCGGCTCGTGTCAAAACCGTTGCGCTATTCATCCCACACCTAATGGAGTGGGCTTTCCGCGCATTAATTGTAAATTTCTTACAACTTAACTACAAATTCTCAATATCACTTTTTACATTGGTAATATCTTCAATTAGATTGTTCATCTAATTCCATAGTATTACTCCTCCAATTTTAACCATTTTGAAGCTTCGCTTTTTTTAACAAATATATACCTCTTATTCAGATATTTAAGGTTATATTCTTTTGGTTTCCAAAATTTGCCATACAGTCCATAAAGATATCCATGTACAGAAATATTGTCCACATGAACCTTGATGCAATCTGTAATGAAATCGTACACTTTTCCCGTTTCTTTATCTGCTATGTATAGCTTGTCGCCTGCTTTGAATCCCAATACAATCTCTATACTTTTACGCTTTTCTCTCTCCATTTTGCCACATTTCGCACATACTTCAGCGTCAAAATACGGATCATAATTCATAATACTCCCACATGTTGTACATATCTTACACATTAAAACAATACCTCCATTAATCTAAAATATCCATTGTTGTCCAATATACAATCTCGTTATTTTCTGTATCAACAACATCGATCCAATCTATCGGTTCTTTCGAGCCATCACCGTAATGTCTATACAAACAACCATTTAACACCAAATTGCTAAGTACCTCGGCTAATTGCTTTGCATCATCAAAATTGTTTGTGTCTAAATAAATCTCATATATATCATTGTCTTTATCGTATCCACACACTGTATACATTTTTTACCTCCATTAATTTTCCTCGATTTCAATGCTCTGATTTGAGTTATCGACTATTCTTAGTCATCCGTTTTATATTTCTCTCATTCCAAGCATCTCCTTTTAAGATGGTCGATTTGCAGACACATTTTACTTGTCCGCATGACGGGCATTTTCCCTCATCTAATCGCTTCTCAATCTTAGTACGATAGGCTTGACTGCCTCCACATGGATCACATCCTGGAAGATAGCAATGTGGGCACATATCATAAGATCGGTGTCCGTTTAATTTAAAGCCTCGTGGTTTTCTCTTCTTATGCATCTCTTATTCCTCCACATCGCCAAAAATTTTACAATAGTCATCCGCAGAGATGTGTTTCTCTGCCCATGCTTTTGCGTCTGCTTCCGTGAACGGGATAATCAAATCTCCGCCAATTTTGTTTCCGCTTTCTGAAAAGCTTCCGTATACGCTACCAGGACCACCGTGGCCGTGCAGGAAATACTCGCCGGTTTTCTTTATATAGAGAGTTTCCTCGTAATAATAAAGATCTGCGGCAGCTCCAGATGAATATGATGCAAGTGCAGATGCAGTATCAGTGTCGTATTTTCTTCCATTTATAATTTTCTTCATAATCTTTTCCTTTCATTATTTTTTGATAATTATCTCATCATCTGAATTTGGCATTGACATATTTGATCATTTTTTTAAATCGATACACTCAGAAAAGTGTTTTAAACTTAATGTTCCAATGTGAAGTTCAGTTTCTCTATTCTTGGATGATAAATAGACATTGGTATAATAATCTTCTCCATCAAAGAATTTTCCCTTACAGTGGTAGACAGTTCCTTCTTTTATCTGATCCGGAAATGTTTTTCTTTTCGAAGTACACTGCAAATATTTATCAAAAGTTTCATCGTAAAATGTTTTCATTGTCTTTTCCTTTCACTCCGTGCTATTTTGTAGGTTCATATATTTTATACGATATTCCATACTTAAATAATTTCTCTTCATTTCTATAAAGGTAGTGATCTTCACATACCCATAAAAGATCTTTTAAACCAGGATCAATACGCTGATCGTCAATATATAAATTTGCCTTTGATTCTACATCATAAATTTTATACTTATCTGCGATATGGAACACTTTCCCGTTCTTTTCAGCATCTCTTCCGATTTGGGAATATAGAATATGCTTTAATTTATTTTTGAGAATATCTTCAACAATTTTTCTGTTATTAGGGAATTCTTTTCTCAAATATTCCTCATAATTGATGTCATATTTAATGATCACATTTTTCATGGTATCGCTCCATTTCATAAGAGACTTTCTTTTTATACTTGATTTTCATAATATTTTCCTTCAAGTTAGCGGACAATCTGTATTACTTTAAAACGATGTTTCTTTTTCTCATCCTTTTCAGATTCTTCCAATTCTATTAAGAGTTCTAAATAGATTGAAGCAGATCCACCTTCTAAATTATTTAAAAATCTGGTACACCAATTTGGATCTTTTGCCACCTGATATTCTTTATAATAATCCTGTGCTTTTTTCTCGATATGCTCGATATAAGCCTCTGCCTCTGCTTCTGTATCAAAGGTCATAATATCTTTTGGAGTATCAGATAATCCAAAGAAAGTTTCCTTTTTTGTAAGAAGACTACTATTAAAGGAACCTAAAAGCGAAAACTTTATAGCATATGCGAATTTTATTCCTTTATTTGTTTCCAAAGTATTTTTCCGAACCTCTTCGCCATAAAGACGATCTAAATAACGGACAGGTTTCTGAAGCACAAACCCAAAAAGCTTTGTTGCTTTGAATGCATCAGCAAAATCAGCGAAGATGCAGTTCCAGGCATCCTTTGGATAATCAGTGAACAAACCGGACTTAGTATGCGGATTATGAGGATAGTAAAATTCACGACCATCTTCATCTGTATGAATGATTCCACAATCGATCTGTTTCCCTGTTTCATCGTAAACTGCAATTTTTTCAACAATTCTATAGTTGCTTCCTTTTCCATCTACGGCCTTAAATCTTCTTGTGTTCATAATACTTCCTTCTTTCTTACTGTTTTTCTATCGCATAGCGTTTAAACCAATTCGTAGAACCATCTTTGAAGAAAAGTTTATAGGTCCATTCATCCATCTCATCGATTTCTATAACTTTTCCGACTTTTCCAATACAACGCGCAAGTTTTGTGCCGTCTTCATATGTATCTTGAAACTGAGAATCTACGATAACTTTAGCATTATCATTAAGTTCTATACGCTTTGATAGTTCTTTTTCATGATCAGTGCCAACCCATTCTCCTGGAAAAATATCTTTTTCTCTCCATGCTGATTTTTTCCGGGTTGTATTATTCTTATCCATTCCATTCATATGGCGTCTGTCCTTTTTTACTAATGTCGGCATTAATTCTTTTAACTCGGCCAATGCGCTTTTTATGCTCGCAATGGCTGCGTCGTGAGTTCTGAACTCGTCATTATTTTCTTCTGCACGTATTTCTGCATTGATTAATGTACTTACGATTGTGTCGAATGTTTTTTCTGTCATTTTAATTTCCTCTTTTCTTTTTTATTTGGTCTCTTTGTGTCATTTATATGATTAGTATGTAATATTTTTGATGGTACAGAAAAAACGCACCATACATGGTGCGTTATAAGTTTTAATTCCATTTCTTCTTGAATTTTGAGCCTTTCCAATTGAAACACTGATATGCATAATTTGACAATTCATCAAGAACATCTTCTGGAGTTTCTCGAGTGAACTACTCGCTACCTATAGAGGTGGGAGTATTCTCGCTGTTTTTTGATAAATTGACTTTTTGAGCAGGTTCAGATGCCTCTACAGAAAATGATAATGACATAATTGTAGTTAGTAAAATAAGTGGTTTATATATTTTTCTCATCAGTTCTCCTAAAAAAATATCAGAGCATAACACTCTGATATTAATATGCAAGATTATTTGCGCATTTTCAGTTAAACCTGATTCTACCAACTACTACTGTACATAATCATTTCATTTTCGAAATCTGTTTCTTCGAGAATTTCTGTTAATTTCTCGATCGTATATTCGATATCACTCATGTACCACTGATCATAATTCTGACTTCCGAAGAAAAAGCCTTCTGCACATGGCAGTAATTTTTGAGCATAGCTTGGATCTTTTATATACTGTCCGTTTTCCATAATTGGAACCCATTTTCCGTCTTTTACCTTTTTACCATTTTCAATTTTCCCATCAACGAGTTCGGAATGTTCTTTTACTTCCTGGCAAAGATCCAATAGTTTTTTTAAATCTGCTTCTGTTACTTCGTATGTACCACAATCATCAACGCCATACTGAACATTGTCAACAAACCACTTGTGGATATGGTTTGCTTTTCTCCAGTAAGCAATCTCTGTCATGATTGAGTCATAACCATATTGATGTTCTTTATCAAAATCATAATAACTCCTTGTCAGTTCGTTTTTGTAAAACGGTAAAAGGTCTTTTCTTACAGATTCTTCCGGAATGCCATGCCATTCCTCCAGTGTATAAAACCGATGATCTTCTTTTGAATAGGCGGTTTTGTTTTCAACAGCGTTTCTCCATTCAAAATAAGCGTCGATTGTAAATAGATCTTTCGGAGTAACATCTTTGTATCGTCTCGCTCTATATAAATACATATCTAATCCCATTTATTTTCTCCTTCTTTAATTTGCTGCAATTTGCAAGTTACTTTTGTGTTCATAGGCATATTGTTTTCTCCTTTACAAAAATTCGCCAACTTTGAATTTTAATTTCGAAGTTCCGCGATTTACAAACATAGACGCAAAAATGTTCCATACAATGTTACCAATACTATCCTCTGCTTCTGCGTCCTTAAAGAATGAACGGTATGTATGTTCATAATCCGCACCGGCTTCTGTCGTTAATTCCATGTATCTTTCGTATAAAATTTTAGCTTTTTCGGTCGCAGAATTAATGTACGATTCAGCCTCAGAGGCAGTTTTAAATGGCTGAACATGGAAAATGTAACCAGGATCTTCTAATGTGTTTTCTGGATTCATAATGAATTCATGTTTTCCATTCTCATCAAATTTTTGTATAAAATAATAACCTTTTATCTGTCTGTTAAATGCCTTTACTTTCATTATTTTTTAAATCTCCTTTTGTGCTTTCTACTTTTAGTATGGTTTGATTTTCGACAAACAAAAAACGCAGATTTCTCTGCGTTTCTAAAATAGATTTCTATTCTCTAATATCTGTCAGCTCTGATAAGAACTCATTCATTTGCCTATAATATTCAGCCTTTTTTCTACGAATTGTTTTTTGATAGGACATGTATAAGATTTGCAGTTGCTCATTTTTCTTAATCCCGGCTGCATATGGCACCACTTTAATCGGTAATACCGTTTTTCCATTTAGTGTCTGCCATTCATCTTCTACTTTTTTGACTTCTCCTCCTCTAAAAAATGTCAGGAATTCTTTTGATTGATTGTTCTTTGTGGGTTCTCGCCAAAAACCATAGAGACGATCAGTGACAGAATCAGAAGCAGAGTCTTCTTCTACAACAAACACAACGGCTCGATGATCTGATCGAAAAAAGCAACTGGTTACCTTTAATTCTAAAATATTATCTGGAGGCATAATTTTATTTTCTTTTTTGTTTGAAAATAATACCTTCTGATAATCTCCCTGATCTGAAACTATTAATAGTTTGTTTTTCTCCAGATTACAGGTAATATAATCCAAGTCTGCACTTAGATGAGTTCCCTCTGTAATGATGTAATCGCGTAATACTTTATCTTTACTCAAATTTACTCCTTTTTCGGCAAAAGCAGAAGCTGCCGAATTTTATTTCATGTGTTATAATTACCAAGTAATTTTCTTTGTCTCCTTATTGTAGAAATACGCATGATTATTTAATACATCTTTTGGATTTACAACATTCTTGTTAATGTCAGTAATTATTTCTGCATATTTCTTTAAATCTGGATCATTATCGGTATAAACAATGCATTCATGTATACTTGACGGGATAATTACAAGATTACTATCATATTCCATAGCTAAATCATTTAACATTGTCATGTTGCAAATTGATGCAGCTCCATACATTCCTAATGTATTAGATAATACAATCATGTTACCGTCCTCAAAATCTGGAAGCATGTCTTCATCGCAATGCATCAATTCAGTAAGCATTTTTTTCATGTTCATAACTTTTAATGCTTTTTTAGAATTCGCTTCAGCTGTTAAAAATATCTCGGCATGACTTACTTCTCCAAACATTTTCGGGTTCACTTTATAGGAAAAGTCATTTTCAACCATAACTCTTACATACATCTCTAAATCTAAAAAATTTCTTTTTAATAGATTTTCGTTTGTTATGTGCTGAAGACATAAATATACGTTGTCTTTTGCGAAATCCCATGTAAATATTTCATGATCTATATCTGGAATTTTTGTTCTTTCATATGTTCTAATGATATCTTCTACGCAGTCGTCCAGTGAAAGACTCATATCTGGGTATATGATTCCTCTAATATGGCGTTTCCCAATTATAATGCCTGTCTGCTCAATTCCATTTTTACTTGTTTGCGTCAATTCAGCGTAATAACCTTTTTCTTTTAATTTTTCAATAATCAGATTAGACATATGTATTCTCCTTTCCAAAACTATACAACAAGTTACGAATATTTGACATTTCCAAACGTGTCTACATAGCATTCATGGAATACTGTGTGTTTTTTATCTTGTTCATCGAACGTATCGATCCAGGCTGATAATACAATGTAGTTCTTTTTGTGTCTCTCTAAAATTTTTAATGCCTCTGCAATGCTTCCGGTGCTGCCATAGGTAGACAAATTCCATGGTTTTCCATTTTCCGTGTTTTTTACGATTGCTGATAACCAATATCTCTCCACTTTATTTTTCTCCTTCTTTTTTTCTTTTAGTATGTAAAAATTAAAGACCGCTTAAGCGGTCTTTTGTTAATCTTCCCTTAATCCTGTTGATTTAGAAAACCATTCTCTGTACTCTTTTGTAATTTGTACGCAGGAGCAGTCCCACACGGTTCTTAGAGCAATATGGGAAACGCCATTTTTATCTGCCGGAGTTACCATTTCTCGTTTTGTTTTGTAAAATGTTGCACCATTAAGATCACGAGATGAGAAATCTTCTAACGAAATGCCTTTTTCAGTAAGGAGCTTTTCCTTTAAATCATCAGTATGTATGCCATTCAGTTCCTTTGGTGTAAATACACTCTGAGCAATCGAATTAATACTGTTTCTGATGCAGTCCTGCTGCCGCCAAATAAAGTTATTAATACAATCCCATTCAGGAATATTAAAAACTCTGGCATCAAATTCAGCCTTAAAGAATCTGCTTTCATATTTCTTATACATGGCCTCATCGATGTGATCAGCATTTTCTTTTACATTTTGAATAAAAAACTGATTAAAGAGTCGTGTAGCTCTTGCAGCTGCAGCTGATGTGACCTTCTCTACTCTTCCATCAAAATATGGCTGGCTGTTCATTCGATCCGGATATTTACAAATAAGAGTAATTTCATCACTCTGAGTATATCCGACAACCACATAGGGAAAGCTTTTACATAATTCTTTACATGTCATATTCATCGTTTTCTGAAGGATCTGATCAAATGGTTTTGTAAATCCTTTTGTAAATGTATGAAAAGCCATTCCATCCATTCGAATAATATATGGCATTTTAGGAACTAAATAGCTTTCGTTTACTCTCTCATATGATTTTTGCCTGTTTCCAAGAGTATCTTTTTTATTTTCTTTCATAATTTTTCTCCTAACTAAAAAATTCTTTTATAAGTTCATTAGAAATTATGTTTTGCTTTCCTTTTTGATATGATTGTATCCAGGGTGTCTGGTGTAATGTAACATCGGTAAGCACTGCGGCCGGATATGGGCTGAGCTGATTTACGACATCATCAATGATCTTTTTATCATTATTTAAGATGAGATATTTTGTATCATTGTCCTTTTCGAAGTCATAGATCGATCCACCACCATAAATTTTATACTTCTCATATACAGCCGGAACAACTGGACCGAATGCCCATGCTTCGATTGGATCATCGAAACAAGGGTTTCCAGTGCTGATTAGGAATTCTGCCTGGATAAAGTACAGTAATTTCTGAAGACCTAAATTACTGATAAAATCATGTTTTGTCACAATATATTTTGCGACATCTAATGCACAATACATAATACTCCTTTCTAAATCTCTATTTTTCTAAGTTAAAAGTAGTATGGAATGTTTTATACGAAAACAAAAGAGAGCAAAATAACTTTCTTATGATGGAAGAATTTTAGAAGACGCAGAGGCAGGTTTATATTTACTTTTCAGTGCTTCCAGGTCTAATTTCTTACCTTTGTTTGTCTTCTTTACAAATGCGCCAATCTTTGAATTCAGATATTGCCATTTTGTTGGATAGATTACTTTATCCGGAGATTCATAAACGAACTTCCAGCCAGAATCCTCATCTTCCACTCGTACCGCCAATACCGTTTGTTTGTCATTGGACAAATAAACATATCGATATAAGTCCGGAAGATTTTCGGCCGATAGGATATTCTCTTCTGGCTCTGCAATGCCAATGTTCCGCATATCCTTCAAAAAATCAACATAGTCTTTATCATTGATTTCATCCATTTTAAAATAATCTTCTATTGTTTTTCCAGCTTCGATTACAATGTATAAATTTCCAAGCTCTGAAACATACACTTTTTCGTTCCTGTTGTCAGATCCAAGAGTTTCAGCATCTTCTTCATGATAATTTACATCATATTCTTCATATGAATCATCTTCAAATTTAACGATGATTTGTGTGATATCTTTGAAATTGGTTAAACGATCGAAAATATGATCCATTTCTGATTTTTTTGTAATATCTTCATCAAAAAGAAACATTCCTTCTGTCGTATAATTAATACTGCTATCCCGATAAAGTTCGATCGCAAATTCATCAGCTACAGTATATTTACTAATAGAGTTGCAGGCAATTCGATTGATGATGTTCCGGAATCCTCCAATATGCAAATCACCGATTGCATTTTTCGGAATATGAATTTTTTCACAGTTTTCTAAAGTAAAATATAAGTCTTTTATTTCTTTCATTTATTTGCTCCTTTATATCTTTTCTTTTAGTATGTAAGAAAAAAGAGAGCCGAAAGGCTCTCTTTTAAATTAAAGATGAGGATCACTCCCGCATGCATGGGATAAACATACAACCCATTCCGATATCTGTATGGCGATGATAGGATCACTCCCACATGCATGGATAAACACTTAAGAAACCTTATTTTGTGCGGGTTTTAATTTTTTGATCCTCAATTCTATTATGTAAGATTTGGAGGAAAAAGTAAAAAATAAAAAAAATATAAAAAAGACCGCTTCTGCGGTCTTTTTCTTGTTGGGCTGTTCTAACTACTCACACGGGCAAGCCAGAGGTTTTCACTCAAAATTTATAACCATCAATATGGTTTTTCTCTGGAATTAGTTAAATAAGTTCTATCTCTTCTTCTTGGTAGCGGAATCCATGTTCATAAGTTCCTTTCTCTTCAGTGGAAATGATTTCATAGCATGAAATGTTTCCTTCGCAATCTCTAATTTCTCTCTGAATTTCACAAATTGTCCCGATCTTGTAGTATTCTCTGTCATCACCAAAACCATTAGAAGTGGCTGAAATAACTCTCACAATTGATCCTTTTTTTAGCATATTATTCTCCTTTGTTTTTATTTTAGTATGTGTTAATTTCTATAAACGACGGGTTTCTTTTGCACATTTCTCTAAAAAATCTTTGAACTTCATACAAGTAAAAAACTGAAAGAGTTCCTCAAATTCTGTTTTGCAAGTAGCACGTTTGTAGCGCTCAAACAAATCTATGGCAATTCCAGAAACTTCCCAGTCCTGTTCATCCATGATGTCTTTTAAGATTGTGTCTGCGTCTGTAAATGCCTCTGTACTTGTAACGTCCTCTGCCTTCTCTTCTACCTCATTAATCTTCTTCAATAAATCATCAGGAGCTGTTTCTTTTTCGTCGCACTCGATAATTTTCCAATCATAATCGATATGATCTACTTCATTAACAAAAGCTGTCATATCAGAAAGATCACAGTCGTACTCATCAAAATATTCCAACATAGCATCGTAAGAGATATCTTCATTTGTAGAATTTTCGATTTGATATTTTCTTAACAGATATTCTTTAAAATCTTCTGTTAATGCCTGCTTTGCGATATCTTTATTCCAGGATGCAGCGATCTTCTCAATATTTCTTTCGCTATCGCTTCTGATTACAACATATATCATATTGTTTGTCTCCATTTCTTTAGCTATTTATTTTTTTCTTTAAATCCAGCAACTCCTGATATTTTATATAGTGTCCAATTTTTGTACGCAAAAAGTTATAAGGTTTATTCTTATATTTTGCTGTTACTGAACCTCGGAAACATTTCTTCACGTTTTTATTGATTGCCAACATCGCCTCTTTGATAGGCAGCTCTTTAACCTTTTCATATTCAGACGCAGCGTAGTTATCAAGGCTTTTTACAAGATCCGTAATTTCTTCTGCATAGGAAAGCGTCTGCGGCTTAAATGCGTCTGGAATCTTCGAGTAAAGATCGTCAAATGTTCCATCTGCGAGAGCTTTGATAACGGAATTCATTCTTCCACCTTCGATGGTTGCTCGGTGGATTTTCACATAATCGTTATATTTTACCTTGACTTTCAGACCATCGATGTTTAAGACAAAGCCTTCTGCCTCTGCCGCTTTCTTTGCGTCAAGCTCATTTAAAATTTCATCAAGTGTTTTATTGAATTTTATCGTTGATGGAATTTTGTATTCGTCTGCAATCTTTAATACTTTTTCATATGTATACTCTTTACCTGTTTCATTATCTCTGATGCCTGTTAAGTAAAGTCCAGGATTTTCATAGACAACAATATGAGGATCTTTTTTCGGAAAAATTGATTCAAAAATGCAGGTTTTATCTTCGAAATCCTTGATTAATGTTTGATATTCCGGATGAGCAGAGACATATGCATAAGCATTTCTTACCTCCTCTGAATAATCAGGGTGATTGCATCCAGAAGCTCCGATTACAATTTCATTTTCATAATAAGAAGTTGAAATCATGGATCCATCCATTTTATCCGTTACTTCAAAGATTTTCGCGTGTTTTGCTCTCTCAAGAACGTTCTTCATGGATGTATCTTCATTTTCATCAATATTAAAAAACTTGCGGAACGGAACATTCACTAATTTTTCTTTGATAATATCGATTATGATACCTCGGCATTCCATATAAAGGCCGTCATACGCAGAGAACATATTCTTATAATCGATTTTTTCTCCTTTCTCGTCTAAAGCATAAAAATCAGTATAATGAGCAATGATAAATTTCTTATACTGCCAAAGTCTGAGTCCAGATAATTTTCCTGTAAAGACTGGATCATCTAATTCTGTAACCCAACGATTTACACATGTTCCATTAGCAGAATTTTTAATAGGTTCGTATGAAATTGTGTTAAACTTCTGTAAATAAGATGCTTTGATTTCCATAAACAGCCGCAGAAGCGGATTCCAAGTATTTTTTTCCATATATATTTTCCTTTCTCTATGTTTGATTATTTACAATTAGTATGCATGATTTTACAGAAAAACAAAAAGACTCTTTTGGGAGTCTTTTTTCTTATTTTACAGATACGTTTGTTTTACCTGATCCATCAAATGAGATTTTTACTGCAGTCTCTTTCCTGCAATTACGTTCTGTCATTTTCTTTGCGCCAGGAAGCATTCCAAGAATTCGATTTAATCCCTGGATTCCTTTATACATTTTCATAAAAGCTGTATAATCGTCTTCTGTTAATAGATTGCTTCCGCAAACAGGACACGGTTTATTGATCCATTTTGAGTAATCAGAAACAGGGACAGAAGCATCTGCATAATTACAGTTCGGGTTATCACACTTGATTCCGCCAATTTTTGTTATATTAATTACATCCATTTCATTTTCCTCCTACTTACTTTTCTTTTTCTTAACCTTTTTAATTTTAACTTTTCCTGATTTTGTATAATATTCTTCTACGATTTTCATATTGATGTCAGTGAATGCTAACTGACCATCGCAAACATAATGATCTAATTTACTCATAAGCAGCCTCCGCAGCAGCCAAATGGCACGTTATCGTTGAAAACCTCATCAATTTCAGACACATACTGTCTATATTGTTCTGGCAGGTCTTCCTTATAGATTACCCATTCACCACTTGTCGTATATGGATTTGAATATCCAGGGCCATGAAACCCTTTAGAACCACCAGAAGACCAAAATGTAGGGAAAATGGTTACATTATTGATCCGTTTTTTGTCTGGTGCAAACGTAATGTCTTTCCCGTCAATATTTAACACCAGTGTTCCTCGGCAGAGGTTTGGGTGCTTTCCATCATAAGAAACAAATCTAACGTGATCGCAACCATCATTTATAACCATACTATTTTCTCCTTTTTAAATTTTTCAAAAATAGTATGTAATTATTTTAAACCAGTAAAATTGTTCGATATCCTTATGATTGTTTTAGCTCTAAAAAAACTGACATACTATTTTTAAATAGATCAAAAAAGGAGGTTTTTATGTACTCAATCGATACAGAAGTTCGCTATAAAATTTATGATATATATAGTGGAAACGAAAGCTATTGGCTCAGCAATATGAATGAAGTTAAAAAGAATTTAAAGAAAATGATTTACCGTTATATTGGAAGACGTCCTATCCATGATAATGATTTGTTAAGCTATATTAAATTTAATTTTAACGAAAAAAAAGAAGCTCGCTTTATATATTCTTCAGAATTAGACTTCTGTTATTCTTCAGAATTAGGCGTCTATACATATTTGTATCACCGAATCTTTGTAATCATGGATAATTATGGTAGGAAGCTTCCTCCGAATAAACTTCCTGGAGTATATTACGATTATAGAATGTGCCAATATCGATTTAAAGATTCTAATAAAAATGAATCGAATGATCTTATTGGCCATTACGGTCACAGGCGTAACAGAGGACTTTCTCGTAATTCATCCATGCTTAAAGAGCGTTTAATTCATGGATTTGATGATCAAGTTATAGAATATAAAGACGAATATTCTATTAAGGCTAGAAATTTATGCCATTGTCGCTGGACACCTTATAAGAATGCGTGGATTAGCAGATCATGGAAGGATCAGACAAAATATCGTTGTCAGTGGATGGCGAATGAATGCCGGAAGGGAAAAACAGACTCTGACATTAGCTTTTGAGCTTGAAATCTGCCGTATTGATGTGTGCAGAGTAGTTAGCAGTAGAAAAAGTAAATAAATTCAATGTCATTAAGCAAAACTAATTTTAAAAAAAATGAGTCTTAAATGGCTCATTTTCTGTTATTTTCTTTACGAAAATAATTCATCCCGAAGGATGTTACTGTAGAACCTAATAAGTTCTACCTGTACCAGTTACATCAGCACAATCTAAAGCAGTGTCCGCAGCTGTACAAGACTACTGAGTGCAGTTTTTCAATTATCTTGCGTATAAGATTAATAGCGTGTCAATGTTTCGAAAGTAAGACAGCGTTTTAACTAAATGACATTGTCTATAAGACTCATTTTTTTATAGCCGAAGGCAATTTTGTTGATTTAATGTCCAAATCGACAAAGATCTAATTAGGCTTGTAAAACTGCGCGGTATACTTCCGCTTTACTTAACGTGCGGTTCCTGCCGATGATTGCGTTATATAAACTTACGATTTTCATGTCACAGATTCTTGTTGGATACTGTTCCAAAAGTAATAGTTCTATCATAGGAGTTTTCGATTCTTCCATAACCTTTATATTCATGCTGGCATATTCATACGCGATTTCCAAATCTTTAATTGGAATATCACCATCACAATTTTCTGTTTTATGTACAAGATAATTTATCCTGCGTTTAACTTCTGGGTCGATGTCTTTTATTGCTGTATTTTTGTCCATATCTGGCTCCTTTCTTAATTCTATATATTATTAGTATGTAAGTTAACTGATAACTTTAGTAATAAAAAAACTGACATACTATTTTTAAATAGATCAAAAAAGGAGGTTTTTATGTACTCAATCGATACAGAAATTCGCTATAAAATTTATGATATATATGGCGGAAATGAAAGCTATTGGCTCAGCAATATGGATGAAGTCAAGAAAACTTTAAAGGAAATGATTTACCGTTATGTTGGAAGACGTCCGATCCATGATAATGATCTGTTAAGCTATATTAAATTTAATCTTAACGGAGAGAAAGAAGCCTGTTATATATATTCTCCAGATTTAGAATTCTATACATATTGTTATGACCGGATCTTTATAATCATGGATAATTATGGTAGGATGATTCCTCCTAATAAACTTCCTAATGTATATTACGATTATGGAAAGCAGAAATATTGCTTTAATGATTCCGGTAAAAATAAATTCTTTGATTTTATTAATTTTCGCATTGGGCACAAACACAAACGAGGGTCCAGTCACAGCATTGCAATGCTTAAAAGACGATTAGTTGAAGAAACTGATGATCAGGTCAAGGAATATAAAAATGAATACCCGCTTAAAATCAGAAAATGGAAAACGAAAGGTTATAATCAGGATTTAACCACCTTTAAAAGTACGTGGATTAGTAGATCTTGGAAGGATCAGACAAAATACCGTTGTCAGTGGATGGCGAATGCATATCGGAAGGAAAAACACGATTCTGATATCGAATATTAGAAATTAGAAAAGGAGCTTTTCGCTCCTTTTTTATAATCCAATTGCAATTTTATTAATTTCGATTCTAAAATCCATGATTCTATCAAGATCACATGTATCTGGAATCTCTGAGTGTGTTTTTGCATACTCAAACTCATCTTGATATTTTTTCAATAGATCCCAGAAGTCATCGGTAATTCTAAACATACCTTTTTTGAGATCATTGATCTCTGCTTCTGTAACTTTTTCTGTTAATGCTGCTTCTAAAGGATCTTTAATCTGCTTCAATTTAACATCCTTTTTAATCTGCTTTGTTTCCAACTCGATTTTCTTAATCGTTTCCTCATCTACTTCTTCGATATATTTACTGTTTCTGATATCCATTAAGAGATCATGTTCTTTTTCTCGGTAACTGATGATTTCGCCCTTTGTTAATAGATCCGCACCTGTCATATACAGACGCAGTAAATTCATCATATGCTTTGCCAGATGCAGCTCATCTTTCTTACTTCGATCCTCAATCTTTCCAAAGGAACTTATAATAGCATTTAATTCTGACATCAATTTCGCATATTCTCTTAAAGGAAATCCCTTAATATCTAAATCAACAAAGATCTCCTCAGCCATATCTTCTCTTTCAGAAGCTGCGATATAAGTTTTAAAGGTTTCCTCTGAAATTCCTTTATACTTATTGCTGAAATAAGTCTTTAAGCTTTTAATCGTTCTTAAGATATACTCTTCCCTCTGTGCGACTGTAAAACTATCTCTGGATAAAGCATTTTGTAGACGTCTGAACTGTTTTGCACCGAATCCACCATACGTATTGATACATCTCTTGGAAATAAAAAGTTTACGGTTATCAAGAAACATTTGGCCAACCTTAGACAAATATAAGTAATGCTCTGGTCGGCAGCCTAATGTTTCAATTACATTTGGATTACAAGCGGTTAATAGATCAATATATTTATTGACTGAATATATTACGGTATCTGTATTATCGTTTTCAAATTGTTGATAATATCTTCCAGATAAGATTTCACGACTTGTGTTTAATCGAATACCTCTAAGATCAATATCACTATGTTCTGTATTTGTACCATAGGCATAAGATCCTCCCAACAATAACATAACAATCTGATTGCCAAGATGTTCGTCAGTTCGTAAAAAGTCATATTCTGATGTTTTTAATTTCTCTTTAATTTCCTCTACTGTCATTAAAATATCCTTTCTATATCTTTATATTTACAATGATATTTTTTATCGATCGTTCGGTCTGAATGATAATGGCCAAAATAATGTCCCGTGAAATTTACTTTGTCTGTAACTTCATCGAGATAATCAGTTAATCCGTTAAAATCTTTCTTTGGTGCGATTTTCTTTTGTATTTTTGTTGGACAACAATGGCTGATGATATAATCCACAGACCAGTCGCATAGTTCTAAATTCTTAAGGCCTTCCTTGTATTCTTTTTCGGATGGCATCTCTGCTTCCCACCAGTCTACATGGTTTGTCCGATATAAGAATTTTCCCATTTTATTAAGCGTACGTTTCTTCTCTTTGTATGTTGAATCCTTAGGATCTAAAATGCCATCTATAATATCATGGCTTCTTGCACCACCAAATGTAAAAAACGTACGACCGTCAATTTCAAACACCTGTCCTCTCATCAAATGAAGAATATTATCTTTGATTACATGGACTTTTCCTCCATTCCAGGTTTTAACGGGATAAGAATTCAATAAATCAAAGTTCTCATGATTTCCGTCTACAAAAAGAACTGTGAATGTTTTCTTACTTAACCATTCTAACCAATATTTTTGTTCTTTTGATTTATCCCAAATTCCAAAATCTCCAGTAACAATAACATAGTCATCTCTGGTCATATTTTTTTGTTCTGAGAAATTCGTCGTATTAAATTTTCGGTAATCACCATGGCAATCACCAGTTATGTATATGCTCATCTTTATAAATCCTTTCTGCTTTTCGATACAAATTTAAGGCTCTCTTCTGCTTCAGGCATGCGTCTGAGTTTTCGTCTGCAACTGTCTTTAACATCATCAAAATAAAAGTTCTTGTTTGTGGATGAATTAATCCTGGATCCAGCTTTACCAGAGCATTTTTCCAATTTTCGTATGGTTTCTTATAGGTAAATTTTTCTTTGTTGTAGACTTTGCTGGCTGCCAAGATATCGCAGATCATTTCCAGGACATCTATAAATGGCATCTGATGCGCGACTAATTTTCCATCGTTCATATCCCAATAGTATTCGAAATGATGTCTGTTTCTGCCTTTGTGATGCAGCCAGGCATTAGACACGCCATTCTGTTCTTTGCAAGCATTAATCGGAGAACGATCGCCCTGATAATATTTTACGCCTTCTAAAAATTCTACATAAGAAAATTTTGATAAGTCATGCAAAATTCCTCTGATCGGAATGCCTGCTTTTTTACAATTTATAAATACCTGCTTTTTGTGTTCGCATACAGTATTAAAATGACCAATAAACTTATTCATGTATTACTCTTCCTTTCTAATTTTCTATTTATAGTATGTTTGTTTATTTTTACAAAAAATCACATACTAATCATATATATAAGAAAAAGGAGCGATTAAGAATGATTAAGAAAATACTTACTATTAAGAAAAATATGGTGGATGATGACGGACGCATGAAAATTAGTACAGAGAATGTTTTAGTTGCATATCCATCTTTTGAAGAGTTTAAAATGCTTATGAACAGTATTATGACGGTCGAAGAAAAATATGAAAAACTGTATAGCGTGTTAGATGATATCTGTATTGATTCGACTTTATTTCTTCCCAATTCAAGTAATGCGGTTTTAGAGTATTTAACTGGAGCGTTTGAGGACAAAGAAAATGAATGGCTTTATTATTATGCATGTGACTTAAGATATGGAAAAGACTGGAAACCTGGATGTTGTACAGGCGCAGATGGAAATGATATAAAACTGCAGACGCTGGAAGATATTTACAAGTTTTTAGAGAAGAATTTGTTAGAAAAATCTGCAAAATAAAACAGGGATATATTCCCTGTTTTTTACTGTGCTAACCCATTAGATCGAGTAATTGATCGTAAATAATAAAGTCCGCAGAACAAATGATAAGAATACAATCCAGACAATCATGTATATTCTATAGATTTTTACAATCGATTACCCAAATTCCTTTCTACACTACTTATCTTTAAATATCCGGATTAAATGGTTCTATTTTATCCAACCATGCAATAATTAAATCATTAGATTTCGCCCATTTCGTTTTTCCTCTAAAATAGATATAATCCGTATAAGGTTTATCCAGATATTTTAATGTTACTAAATAATATCCTTCTTTTTTCGGTAATCCTTCTTTTGCAATCTCATGCCATGTTAATTTCATAATTTTATCCTTTCTTCTTCTTAAACTAATTCTTTTACTAAAATTACGTCTGCTTTCAGCTCATCACCTTCTGGATTTTCTGCATATCCCTGGATATATGCGCCTGCTTCTGCATCTTCTGCTTCAATCATGCTTCCATCTGGCTTACGAATCGTAGCATTTTCTGTTAGGACTACTCTTCCGTCTTCCAAGATATAGGAATCTTTTGTGATTTCAGAGATATAACCATCAAAATTGATTTGGATTTTTCCTTCTAATGCAGAAGAAGTAACAGGCTCAGAAGCAGTTTCTAACACTGCCTCTGATTCTGTTTCTGATTCTGATTCTGATTCTGTAACGGTTTCAGCAACGATCCCTTGATTTATAGGCACAATTGGCGTTTCTGTCTTAGAGCATCCAATTATACCTACTGAGATCATCGATATGATTAATAATACTTTTAATGTTTTTCTCATTATTTCCATTCTCCGTTTCCATCAAGATGATATCCATCCGGTGTTGTTGTATTCTTTAGCATTGCTCCTGAGTTATCAAAGTAATACCAAGGTCCTTCTGGGCCGCTGCAGTACCATCCTGTCTGCATAGAGCCATTGCTGTTTAAGAAATATTGGACACCGTTAATCTTTGCCCATCCTGTCTGCATAACGCAGTATTCGTTAAAGTAGTACCATTTGCCATTAATGTATTCCCATGCAGATTTTGTAGCAACATTGTCTTTATAAGGTTTGAAGTAATACCATTTATTATTGATATACTGCCATCCTGTTGCGTATGTACCGTCATTTTTTTTGAAACGATAGTTATCGTAGTTTCCATTAAATGAGCCGATGGATGTATTTTCTGAAGATGAAGAAACTTCCTCATCACAGTCAACCCATTGGGAAGCTAAGATATACTTTGAATCATCGCTGTCATTTGCACACGCTCTGAGTTCAAAAGTTACATCATAATCAGTTGCATATTCAGATAAATCGATCTCATTCTTGGTGACCTTTACAGTCTGTGAAGATTTCTTTCCATCTTCATCTTCGGTTGTAATTCTTACTTCATAAGCAGTTGCATAATTTACTTTATCCCACTTTGCTGTATAATCATCTTCAAAGTAGATGTTGGTTGGATCGGCCAGCTGCACTTTTGGATAATAATTAATGGTTAGGTTGATTTTATCTTTTGTGATTTTTTCGTTTTTTAATAAAGTCGCATTTGAAACCCTAACACTTGTGTTCTTTTTACTGAAGTAGTTTCCCTCTGTAGGTACTAATGTAACATTATATGTCACTTTCTTTCCTGGACGCCAATCATCATATTCTCTTGACATCGAATAGTCTTCAATTTCGTAATCCCTACTATTAACAATTGGAACGCTTTCATAAATAACTCCAGTTTCGGCTTTCTGATCTGAAAAATTTACAGATACATATTTAACGGTTTCTGTTGCAAACGCAGGTACAGATGCAAGGGCAGATAATCCGGCGGCAATAATCAGTGTATTTAATTTTTTGTTCATAAATATTCTCCTCTCTATATGTTATATATTTAGTATGACATTTAACAGGTCGAAATAATAAAAAAAAGAGCCTTTATTGGCTCTTAAAATTTTAACGTTTTCTTTCTTTTCGCTGCTTTAGCAGTTCCAATATAGTATATTTTTTCTTACAGCTACCATGCGATGCATGGCACATAATCTTATTTGCACAGTCGTAACACTTATTCATGTGAATCCTCCATTATCAGTTATTACTATAAATATTATGACATATTACTTGCAGAAAAGATTTAAAGGAGGAATTTAAGATGAAGTTATTAGGAGTAAAAAATTTAGAGGAAAAGTATTTTTCAATGCCGCTGGTCTTTTCTGATCTTACCATTGCACCGTTTGCAGCATTGAAAAAAGCGAAGCCTAAAAAGGCTGGCAAAATGACAATTATTGTCGGCTCTGAGGAACAGGAGATTCTTCGGGAAATTGCCAGATCCGAAATCCGCTCGTATCTTGGGCGTTATGGCTATTCAGACTTTTATACTGAAGAGCGTCGCTACCAGGATATGCGTGATGGTGTCTTATATTAACCATACGCAAAGCCGCAATTTAGCGGCTTTTTCTATTTTAGTTTTTGAAAATATTGCTTGCTAAGATTCCTTCTGTAATGTAGTCTGCAAAATCCATAATAAACGACAACCTTACATTATCGATATTCTTCTTATTTGAGACAACTCCTTTAATTACAACGTCTCCGATCTCCTTTAAATCTGCTCCTGCCTCTTCACCTGGTTTTAAGGACTCTTCTGCCACAATAATCGACCCAGGATCAATTTCATGGATTGTTGCGTCTATTGCAACTACTAACGTATCATCTGGAAACTCTGCATAGTTATTTGCGTTCTTTGCCGTAATTGGATCATGAAGAGTTCCATACACACTGACTGTCCATTTTTCATATGGAGTTAATTTTGTTCCGATGATTGGGCCTAAAGAATCTGCGATTACCGCATCTGTTCCGATGCAAACAAATACTACTAAATTTACCTTATTCAGTTTTTCTTTTATTGCTTCATTAAAAGCTTTTGTAAAATTTTCGACTTTGTCTTTTTTTATATTCAATAATTCTCTCATACATCTATTATAAACGAATTTTTGAAAAATGACAAATTGTCAAAAAAAAGACTGCAAAAGCAGTCTTAAATTATTTAATGATTTTTTTTGCACACGGATGTTCCATCTGGTTTCTGATGTATTTCTCAAACTGAGAAACTGACCACTCACGATTCTTTACGATCTGGCGATTTAACTTTGCAAGAGCTTTGTTTCTGCCACTTTCCTCAGAATATGTATCACATTCATGGCATTTCACAACCGCAGAAACAGTATCAGAAACAGCAAATTTCTTGAAGTTATCAGCAAGCCAATCGGAATCAACCCACGGGTAACGTTTCATAATAAGTTTAACACCATCAAACATGTGGTCTTTCTCTACTGCCGTTGTATAAATTCCGTTCAGTAAAAAGCGGACGTCTCTTTCTTCATAATCATCATCTAAATAATCATCATCTAAAAACTCGTCTTCAAAATACATATATGTTCTCCTTTTATTTTATATTACACATTTAGTATGCAAGAAAAAAATTGTTTTGAAATAAAAATTTGCATATTATTTTAAAATTATAATGGAGGAATGAGAAATGGAACGTTTACAGTGGAAAATTAGTGGAGAGTTTATTTGCAATGTTGCAAGACAGTGGTTTTGGGATGAGAATCGTCCTTATGAAAAATCTGAAGAGCTCTTATTAGCCGCCTTAGTAAATAATGAGTTAACTCTTGATGAAAGAAAAAAGATTGCACAGGATATCATTGAAGGACGTAAAAAACTGATCGGAGTCAATGAGTGTACTCTTGTTGATGATAATGTTCAGGTAAGACCCATTCAAGATAAGATTAAGCAGGTGCAGAAGAAACTTCTAATCTCTGAAATTGCCAATGATATAGCATTACATCCTTTGAATTATGTGGATCCTTACTCTGCGTCTGCAAATACCATTGAATCTGCAGATGATTTAGAACTACATTCTTTAGAAGATGTTTATCGTCATTTTGACTATTCTGAATGGAATTCAACGGCTACGAAATCTGGATTATGGCTTCTTGATTGCCCGGAAATTGTCGCTGATGCGTATGGAAAATCTGCTCCTGCATTTGATAATTGTGAGGAAACTGAAATTTTTTGGAAAGCAATCTATGAAAAAATTAAGGATTATACAAAATCAGGATTCAAAGAAAGAAATGAACGTTATTTGGCTTGTTTAAGACTCAATGAGCTGGATGAAGAAGACGCAGAAACAGGTGCAGAGACCGTTGATGAAGATTTCGGAGAGATTCTTAGAAAGGATTTAGATGAAATGGCATCTTCTGAATTTGCCAATTATTTAAAAAATCGGAATCCTGGTATGCGTGATTATTTTTTATATCCGGATCATTATGACTGCTTTGAAGGGCTCATTGCTCCAAATGGAAACTTCTATTCCTGCGATTTTGGTGGACATAACGGGAAAGCCTATTGGTATATTCTTGCTTATTTTAATGAATTTGGATATTCTTCCAGAGCCGAGGCAAGAAGTTTGCACACAGATTGTGCTCTCGATAAGTTAATTGAATATGGTTGGATTGCAACCAGATATTTACCCTATCGAGGCTACTATATCACATATAATCGTGACGCATTGAAAAGAATTAGCAGTGCGCAGAAGAAAGCAGCTTGGAATGCGATTGCTAAACATGATATTTATCCAGATGATGTAAGTATGATCTTATAACAAAAGAGGCATTATGCCTCTTTTTTTTAATATATATTTTTTGCAATTAGTTCTTTTTGCCTTTGTTGCAAGAAGAAATCTGCGACTGTAACATAGAAATCCTGCTCTTCTTTCGTTGGCAGTTGCAGAAGCAGATTTGGCAATTCTACCTGGTTAATTGATTTTAACTCATTATATATTTTTCGGTATTTTTCTATATTATACATTGTTGTATTCTCCTATTAGCTGTTCCAGTTCTCTATATGGCAACGTTTCATCATCGGCTAATATATTGCTTTCTGAATAATAATCAGAAAACAACACTGCAAATGTTTCATTTTCGTCATAGCATTCGCGGTCATAATTTTTGTAGTAATAAAAATTCTTTTTGATTTGTTCCTTTGCTTTGGAGCTAAGCTTGTCTTTGTACTTATGGTAATAATAATGTCCTAATTCATGTTTAAAAGTTCGTGCAATGATTGGTTCTCGTTGTTCACCATATTCTTCCTGGACGTTTATGTCAGTTCTGATATCAATATCGTGACTATCAATCCAGTAAACTCCAAAAATCGTGTCTGCATCTGCAGCTGTTCCCACTCTTCCATTTACGAATCGAATAATTTCGTCGTTGTTTAAATATGTATTAAGGTAATAATCTGGAAGTGTACTCATGCAGCTCTGAAAGGTATTTATGTCTTTAATGTCATTGATTCCAGAGATGGCATAATTCTTTATGTTTAATTCAGCGGCTTCAGCATCTATTCCCGTGTTTACTAAAAGGCCAATCATTAAAAGTAATAATAATTTTTTCAAGAGATCTCCTTTGTTATACATTTTTTCCAACATATTAAATATGTAAGATGAAACGTTGAAAGGAGAACTTATGAAAGATTTGAAATTAACTTACAAAAAGCCTTTTATGATTGTAGAAATGGATTCTATTGATCTTGGCCATGCATTTGTAGAAAAAGTAGGGACAACATATCCGTGGGCAAATTGTGAATTTGTCTTTGAAAATCTAACGGAAAATCATGAAATTGAAGACGATCTCTCTATTTCTGTTAAGGAAATGGAAGGAGAATCTCTGAGTGATTTAAAGAAACGGGCAACTGATGAGTTCAATAAGAAAATGAACGATTTCTTTGAACCATATTTAAAGAATTATGAGGATGATGTTTTATGGACGCTGTCACATCCGGATGCTGATGAAAAAAGAAAATTATTATAAATTGGAGGAGGCTTTATGTTTACAGAAACATTTAATCGCAAAAATGATTATTATCCAAGTTATTCAAGAAAAAAATACGAAGAAGTAACAATTGTCTACGACCGGCCTTTTACGACTGCTACAATTAACGGTTATTACTATGATATTTCTAAAGCTTTTAATTGTTTATATCCAGGCATTACCGATGATGAGGGATTTGAAAAAATCGTCGATAAATATAAGTTGAATTTTCCGGATACCATTTCCGTAAAAATCGGAAATACCGGAAAATATCGAATTCCTGATGAACGAGTTAAAGTTATGGAAGCTCTTGATAAAATAATAAGAGCAAATAGGAAAGAAAATGTTGAGAAAGTAAAGAAATTCATGATTGATTTCATTGCAGATCGCAGAGCTTGAAAAATTTCATAATTTTAGTCCATCGTTTTATTTAAATCACTCATAATATTTATGAGTGATTTTTTATATAGACTTTAAATTTTGGAGAAAAATATGAAAACAAATGGATATGTTGATTTAATTGAACTTAATAAATTTGATCCTTCTTTTAATCCCAGATTGGGTTACGATCAAAACACAAAAATTATTTATATAATTTCGGATTTTTCTGATTCTCGCGGGACTGGTTTGTGTCCATACTTTTCCGAAAATGGAAAGTTATGTAGATATAATATCGAGACGAAAGAAATTCAGGAGATCTTATGATACTAAAGATGTTTAAAGTGCTTGTTGATTGTTTCTGTGTTTTCTTTTTCGTTGATAGCATTTATCTATTATATTAATATTATGCTACTTACAATGGCTATTCTACATTAAGTTCAATAGCAGCCATAGGAATGATGATGTTCTATGATTTGATTAGAAAATGCTTAAAATAAAAAATTGTAATAAGAAAAGCCTGGTATCCAGGCTTTTTTAAAACTTTAAAAATTTGTATGATCTTGTGTCAATTAATAACGTTACAGTTTTTTTATAGCGTTCTGCACTCTCGTCCAGAATATATGGTTCTACATCATTGACTGATCTTCCATTATCTTTTGCGAACTGGCGAAGAACGCTCCCTTCTTTTAAGACTCCGCTTACATATTTAAAGTCATAAATTTCTTCTACCATTTCTTTTAATGTTTCATCTGATAATGTTTTGACCTTTTCTTTCATGCGTTTCTCCTTTTTTCTGAGTTTATTTATGAATATTATGTTCGATTTTAGAAAAGTTAAATGCATCTGCATCTGCTCCTGCTACCAATAAATGTATTTAGTATTTTGGGCTGTAATTATGGATTATGGTGCTTAAGTTTGATGTGGAAATTGGTTGGCAGACGCAGAGGCAGATTTTAAAACAAAAAAGAAAAGGCTATTTGTGCCTCTTCTCCTTTCGATCTTTAAGATCGCTCCCACATACGTGGGATTAACCATTCTCTTTTTTGATATAATATCTTTGTATTAGGATCACTCCCACATGCGTGGGATAAACACAGAAACCCTTATTTTATGAGAGTATCATTTTTGATCCTCAATTTTAGTATGTAAGATTTAAACAAAAAATCAGAAGAATTTTTATAAAAAAGACCGCATCTGCGGTCTTTTTTCTTATGCGACGGTTACTTTTTCATTCATTTCAATTACATCCACATCATATTTCTTAAGTACCTCCAACATATCATCATGCTCTACGCAGCTGATGATAATATTGTCGTATAATTCTTCAATGTCGCTGTCTGTTATAAACTTCATGAGCATATCAAATGATTTTGCGTCTAAGTGATCTGTATCATCCAGGATTAAAATCTTAGAAGCATAAAAGCTGTTGATGAGATCTGTGAGGATTAAAGATGCAAAGATTTTCTCTCCGGCAGAAAGACTCGTATACGGAAGAAAGTCCTTATCTGCGGCTGTCTTAAACAATACTTTCAGTCCGTCCTCAGCAACAAATTTTAACTTAAAGCCAGTTTTTAAGAACTCTGCCCTTTCGTTACATGCGTCCTCAAGAAAATCAACGAATGTATTGATGAACTCTTTAATAACAGGGCCTTTCGGATCCAGAGATTTTACTAAGAAATCATCAACCGTGTATTTCCTCTTATAGACCTGCATCTGCTTATAATCTGCTTCTGCTTCTTTATAGGATCTGATTAATGCAATTTTCTTACGAACTTCATTCTTCTCAACCGTATAATCCTTTTTCTCTACTAAATCCGGTTTCTCAGGAATTTCAATTAGGTTTTTCATGAGACGAGCTCTTTCTTTAATTAGTGACTGCTTTTTATTCCAGGTTTCTTTTCCTTTTAAATACGCTGTGATCTGTTCTTCCGATTCGGCTGCTTTTCTTCTTGCCTCTTTGATACGATCATTCACAATTGCAACACTCATCTCACTCTTTTTAATTGATTCCTCAATATCTGCCTTATACGCAGTCCGGTCTGTTTTGCAAACAATCTTATCATTGATCGGGCAAACAGATTTATCTAACTGAGCTAATGTCTTCTTTAACCACTTAATGTTATCAGAAAGCGTTTGAGCAACCTTTGTTTCTGCAATCACAGAATCAGTAGCAGCTGCTTTCTTCTCTTTTAAAACCTTATATTCTGTTTCATCCGGCTCCGTTGCTTTATTCATAGCAATTGCGATATTAAGCTCTGCAATCTGCTTATCCTGCTGTTCTTTCGCCTTAACAGCTTTATTGTAGGCAATAACCTGTGCTTTGTATACATCGATGTTCTTTTCGACACCAATAATTTCCTCTAATCGCTTGTTAAGATCTGCCTCACTGTACTCGGGTTTTACGATGTCAAGAAATCCTTCCGCTTTTGATTTGTAGATTTTTAACTTAGCAGAATCTTCGCGCCTTAAGGATTTAATCTCCTCATAAGCTTTATTGATCGCATCCAGGTTGAATGTCTTTCCTTTGAAAAGAGTTTTAATAAGATTCATGACGTCGTTCGGAAGTTTTTTACCATCATCATCATCATCATCTCCATCGTATGTTTCAGACGTTTTATCAAGCTTGATGGCTTTTCTTTCTTTAATTGTAGAATCATTCATGATCTGAATCAAATCTTCCAGAGTCTTTTTCTCTACGGATTCGTTTAAAAAAATCGCTCCAAACTCGGATGGTTTCATGGCCGCTAACACTTCTGAAGAAGTTGCAATTTTCATGACCTCATTCGAAACGTTTGTAGTTTCTTCAATGAAGCTCTCAGAAGCTGATGTTCCAGCTTTTCTTCCCATTACCTTTGTATACTTCTTGTTTGGACGCATGAGCTCTCGATAGATCTCAAAATCATCATCGCAAACAGCAGATACAGAAGCAGAGTCAGCGCCTGTACGAATAGCATTTGTAGGTGTTTCACTTGTGATTGCAAAACGCATGGCCTGTAAAAATGATGTTTTACCAGCTCCTACTGGACCAGTCAGCACTGTAATTGGTTTTGTGAATTCATGTTCGTAATTTTTCAGCCCTCTGAAATTGTTGATTGTAATTTTCTTTACTTTCATTAGTTCTCTCCTTTTTATATGATTTCTTATATAATGCTTTTTTTTGCTGGGAACAGTTGATGTTTTTCTTGTAATGATCGTTAAAATATTAACAGTTTATCCATAAGAAAAAGACCCTGACGGGTCTTTGACGAGCCTAATTATTTTCACTCGATTTCTTTGCAGCTTCATAATTTTCTCTGGATATCTTCTCAGCAAGTTTTAACTGCTCCGGATATGTCTTGTTTTCAAACATGATCTTTGTGGCTTTCATCGTATCGATCATGGTATACCATTCTTCTTCGCTTAATCGAATATCATTTTTTCTTATTTTTACAGCCTGTGCTAAAACGATCTCGTTTCCTTTTGTTTTATCAACCGGCGCAAAGCAGTTCATAACAGACACAATGAATGGCAGCTGCATATTCGGATTGTATGTAACCTTAATCTGGTAAATCGTATATCTTCCTTCAGAATCAAGTGGTTTTACATTTTTCGGCGCACTCTCATAAATAACAATCTCGCTGGCCGGTAATTCTACTGCGACTGCAGTTGCTTCTCCAAGCTTTCCTTCAATATTTAGCTTCATGGCCTCATCGATTGCATCAATCTGTTCTTTGTTTGCCGGATACTTCGCTAAATTCTTTTCAAGAAAGTCTTTCTGGTTCTTTAACAATTCCAGATTACCATCCAGGATCGCCTGTGCTGGTGATTTTCCGCTTAATTTTCCAGATCGAATCATAACAGTGTATGCAATGGAACTTCTATCGGATCCAAAAGAAGATGTGACCGCAGATGCAGATTGTTTATTCATCTGTCGATTTACGCTATTTTCAATCGCAATCGCAGTTTTCTTATGAATGAACGGGACTGCTGTTGCCGGAATATTAAACTGATATACATCTGGACTTCCAGAAGTTTTTACAATTAGCGTTCCTTTGAATCTGGAGTAGCCTTCATGCATCTCTAATGGTGCGGCCGGTGTTCTTACTTCGTCTTCCTCTTTTGGAGAAAATAACATTGCATCAATTCCTAATGTTTTTGTTGCTGCTTTTGTCTTGTGAATAACACTGTTGATCTGCCACGGGTAACTTGTTTTCATAAATTCAATTCTCCTTATTTCTTCTCATTTTTTATTTTCCTTTCTAATTTAGCACGGTTATTTAGTTCCAACTGGTGCCCTTGTAATTATGCCTTTACTTTTCTTGTCAAAATTACTGTTTTGTTAATTCTTTAAAACGTCTGGCAAGTAATGTAGACGCCTTTTTAGGTTCAGGCGCAGCTTCCATATCAATTACCTTGATTCCATATGTCTTTTCACCCTTATAGGTATCAACGGACAATGTTCCGATCAAGTTTAGATATTTCGGTTCACCAATCTCTACATATTTATCATGGAGCCAGAAAGCATTTGCTTTTGTACAAGATCCATAGAACGTAATATGTTCATTATCAGATCCAGAAATGCTAAAAAGTGAAGTTCCTTTTGGATAAATCTTATAATTTCTGATTAAAAATACCGGCTGAGGATTTCCCTCACCATAAGGACCGTATGTATCTAATTCAGAGATCAAATTTTCAATGTCTGTTTCTTTAATCTCTAAATCATAAGTTAAATCGTCATCCGGTTCCTCATAGTCTCCGATCTTTTCCTGGACATCAGCTCTGAACTCGTCTAGTTTTGCTTTTAACACACTTAATCCAGCTGCTCCAGGATGACCGCCATATCCAAGTAAATTACTCTGGCATTTATCAAGAAGACCTTTTAAGTTAACTCCTTCAATGCTTCTGCCGCTGCCTTTTAAAACACTTGGATCTTTATGAGAATCCGTAAATACAATGGATGGAACCTTGTATTTTTCTGTTAAGTGACCAGCAACGATACCGATAATTCCTTCATTTACATCTGGGATATATACGACTAATGGAGCTTCTCCAAACATAACGTTGTCTTCAATGATCTTTTCGGCTTTTTTATCCGCCTCTTTTACTAACTTTTTTCGAACCTCATTCACGGAAGGTGTCTCTTGGTTTCTTCCTGCGATTGCATTTGCCATGAGCTCTGCTTCTTCGAATGATCCTTTAAAGGTTAATAATTTTAATGCTTGAGTTGCTTCTTCAGGTGCAACCGGATCTCCGAGGCGGCCACAGGCGTTAATTGCTGGGCTGATAGAAAATCCGATATCTTCAGCTGTGATTCGATCCGTTATGTTAAAACACTGCATGAGTTTTAAGAGACCAATTGTCCTTCCGCCCTTTTCTAACATGGATTTCAATCCTGCTTTTACGATCTTCCGGTTATCTCCGGTAAGAAGAACAACATCTCCAACCGTTCCGATTGCTGCAAAGCTTACAAGTTTTTTAAGAATCGAATCATCTTTGTCAAACCATCTTTCTGCAATCTTATATGTGAGCCCGGCTCCACAATAATAATTGTAGTCAGCCTGCCCTGGAATAGCATGCGGGTCAATGATGATATCGGCATCCGGTAAGATCTTCTCTTTTGTGCTCTCGTTGATAACCGGCTGATGATGGTCAACGATAATAACATAAAGGCCTTTATCTTTGGCCTTTTTGATTGCTTCGAGTGCTGCAATTCCGTTATCGACCGTTAACACGATTCCATCATCGATTTCATCAATGATTTTTGTATTCAAACCATATCCTTCAGAATGACGCTTTGGTAAACGGATCCTGTGTTTAATTTTCTTTGCAGTGAGCATTAATTCCCACTCAGCAGAACTGTCAACTCCATCTGTATCGTAGTCTCCTACGACTGTTACAAAAATGCCTTTTTCCTGAGCCTCATTTAACTTTTCAATGACTTTATCGATTCCTCTGATTTCATATTCTTTTGTGTCATTTAAAAGCTCTTCTTCTGTTAATCCTGTATTTGCTAATACAACATCTTTAATTGTATGCAAATCAGAATTCTTCTGTTTCCATTTTACGTCCATATATCTAAAGTCCTCCTTTTTTAAAAAATTTGTCATTCATATAATGTTTGGAAAACTTTTGAGATAACAAAAATACATACTATTTTTGAAATTATTTTTAGTTAAGGAGAACATTATGATTAAAAATTTATGTGATATGATTGAAATCTATTGTGGCCACGGACATAAGGACCCAATTCCGATGTACATGAAAGATGGTGCTGGATATGGAAGGGATTCTTTCTATGCATGTCCGAAATATTATCCGGAAAATAGAGATGAGGATGAACGTGCCTGTAACAACAATCTTCCAATTACGGAATACATTAAACTTGTTGATAAAATTGATAAGATACTTACAAATGCGGCCATGAATGACCAGGAAATCAATCTTACAAATATGAAATTCAAGATCGGTCAGGTTGAATATACGATCTTTAAGCACACGAATCGGAAAATTAAGGTCTCTGTCGTGAATAAGAAAGCTATTAACCATTAATCAATATTCTAACTGTGATTATGGAAATCTTGCATCTGCTCCTGCGGGTGCTTTTTCTTTGCGATTGCTACAAATCTATCAATTGAGCTAAATGAAAGTAGCGAAAAGTTTTTGTCGAGATGTAAAATTGCTGATAACAGAAACAATGGCGGATGCAGATGTTCTCTGAGAATAAAGACATAATATAGAAAATATTAAAAAGGAGTAAAGGTATGAGTTTGATAACATGTGACTTATCTCTTGATGAACCATTAGAAGATGATTTTTATGAGTATTTGACGAAATGGATGAAAGCTCCGCATATAAGATATGACAATAAAAAGTTGACTGACTATTTTTATGAAGATTATCTGTATGAATGCAGCTATTATGGAGAATTAGGACAAGATGGTGAATATTTTGTTTACGAATCAAAAGATGATTTCGAAAACTTAAAAGGCGATGAGGAATATCTTCATTTTTTTTCAAGCATGTATTGTCCATGGAAAATGGCTATTGATAAACAAACTCTTTTGTTTTCACTAAATCCATTCGAGGTATTATCATCGTACGAATGTATGATGTGGCTTCGATACATTATTTGTCATTTTTTGGAACCAAATGGATATTTTCTCAACGGATCACTTTCTTTTGGGCCATTAAAGAGACAATTGTCCATAGAAAACAATAAAATTATTGCGTTATGAATCATCCATCTGTTTTTTTAGAGTTCCGTTTTCAATCAAATTAAAGCGATACCGTACGGTATCGTAAAGCTGTTTGTTTAATACAGCTGTATTTGTATACAGCCGCATGGAAAATACATATTCCGATACGAGATTGCAGGCATCCCGATATGTGAGCATTAGTTCATCGAATAGGCGGGCTTGTTCCGGATCACAGGAAAGTCTAAATTTATCTACGTTTGTAACGATCAAAGCAGACCCTCCTTACATATTTCTAAGAATTCGTCCTCATTTATTTAATGAAAAACCATATCGTCTAAAGACTCTAAAAAGAGTCTTTTTCTTTATTTTGGATTAGAGATAACTAACTGCTCGCAAAATAAAAAAGCAGGAATTCTCCTGCCTTTGTTTCTGCTATTCTGCTGCTACAATAATCGTCTCTTTCATCGGAAACATTTCATTTAACTTTCCTTGTCCACCCGGGCTATAGTTATTACCAATGTAGCTTATAATCGTTTTCCTTTCTGTTCCTTTTTTCCATTTCTGCCAATCGTCTTTTAATACGATTTTCTTTTTCTTATCTTCGCCTTCGACTTCTACAAATTCAATGTTCATGACTTCTTTCCATAATGCTTCTGCATGATTGTTTCTTACAGTTGGAAAAAGTTCATTTTCTTCTTTGATTCCGAGTTTTTGAAATACTTGGGCGATGATGTCTTCCATGTCAATGGAATTTATGTTTCCGTTTTTCGCTTTCCAACTTTTTGATACTTCATCATAATAAATACTTCCTTGATCTGTTCTTACATATACACGCTGTAATGCCTGTGATGGATTAAACAAAGAAATACTTTTTACTTTCGCATCGTTTCTTGGAATTGCATATCTCTTCGCTTCCTCTTCCTCAAAATCCTTAATCATGAATTTTGCGTCCGCAATTAACATGGCCAGTACATGGCAAGTTGCATCAACATCACCCATAGAATTATGGAACTTGGTTTCATAATCCGGATCATAATAACTTGCAATTTTAGCAAGTTTATAAACTGGCTTTCTTGATGTTCTCTCACGTCCATTCTTATCTCTTGATGTGACAAGCTCTGTTACGTCATTTCCATCAATAACCATTTTCGCTAATTTATAAGCATCCACAGACGCAGCATATTTGAACTCTTTTCCAAACAGCTTATAAAACGCTGTCATAAATGCATTATCGAAGTTGTCACTGTTATATCCGCCGATCAGATCATCTTCCTTAATCAGATCATTTATCTTTCGAAACGCTTCTGCCTCTGGAATGCCCTGTCCATCGAGGAGTTCATCGGTAATTTTGTTAACTTCTGTGGCCTTTAATCCATCTACTGAATATGGACACTTAATATAAATATCGAGAACATCTAACTGCTTCCATGTTTTTAAATCATATCTGATTGCTGAAAATTGCAGAATACGGTCAGAATCTTTTTTTAATCCTGTTGTCTCTGTATCATAAATTACGATGCTTTTGAATTTAGAAATCTTTTCTAATATCGCTTTGACTTCTTCATAATACTTCCATTTATTTTCCATATATTCTCCTTATAAAAGAAACCTCGTGTAAACGAGGCTTCTCTTCTATTATATTACTTTTCCAATTCAGCAAGCTTTAATTTCAGCGTTGCATACTCTCTGGCTTTGTCATAGTTTTTAGATCTGCTGTTATTGATGATATAGTCAAACCATTCGCGATTTGTCTCCCATAATTCATCATAGGTATGTTTACTTAATTTGCTTCCCGCCGGCGGTGTTAACGGTCCGAGCTCTGTTAATCTTTCCTTAATATTCAGAATCTCCGCCTCTGCTTCAGAAATCTCTGGAGGATTCATTCCCAGTTCAACTTCAGTTTTAGACTCAGATGGTTCCTCTTTTGTTTCTTCAGAATTTTTGGCATTGTCTTCTTCAAAAGGTTCTTCATCAGTGTCAGGTGCTTCATCAATGTCGCACTCTTTTGTCTCTGCCTCTTCTGCTGCAACGTCATCTGTTTTGCAATCCTCATATTCATTCGGGACATTAATCTCGTCATTGGATTCGGAAGATGTGGACTCATCAGAAGCAGATTCTGAATCAGCTTCAGACGCAGATGCATCTTCCTCATCTTCATCGACAAACATATCGGCAGTGACAATTCTTGGCCACTTTAAGTAGGAACGAACTGCAGTATCTACGGCTGTCTGGATTGCGACTAATGTTGGATGCGCTTTCGCAAATTTATCCTGCGAATCTACCTTTCCTTCTAAGCGATTCACGTTAACGTCACCAAAGCCCTGAATCTTACGGCCACTGTCATCACTGATCGTACACTTAGCTACTGCGTATGTGTTTGTTGCTGTAATAACTTCTGTGTTATAAGATGCGTCTTCTCCTAACTCGTTTTCAAGAATGTTCTGAAGGCTTTCGTGGCAAACACCAAAACCTCCTTCAGCCTCGAAGCATTTTACTTCGTGCTCTCTTCCTGTTACTTCACTAAAAATTTTCATATTGTCTTTCTCCTTTTTATAATATTTTTCATATATATAATGTTTGTTTTTTTTTGAGATGATTAAAGAGTTATAGGCTATGGGAAATACTGAATTGGAAAATAGAAATTTGACTGATTGTTGATAATGAGCTGTTTAATACGAATGAGATTAGTTGTTAGAATCAGGAGGAGAAGGATTAACAGAGGCAGATGCGGATATATCATTTCTTTCTTAAGAAAATGGGTAGAAAATAATAGCGTAAAACGATTTAAGTCGTATTGATGGAGAATGTTCTAACAAATATGTTTAATCTAAAATTGCTACTAACTTTTCTATTGTTTTGTTATAGCATCAATTACTCCCGACTTTAGTCGGGAGTTTGTAGCTTAGATTACATCTGAGCAGCTCTCGACCAGTCTGAGTTTTACACCTCAGCGCCTTATTAGTACAAACGGCTGTTGTCAGCCTCCTATAGACGCGATACAAACGGTCGTATCGTATTATATCGTACTCGATTTATCAGAGGGTGCTTCACGACGCTGATTACGCCGCCTGGATACTTCAAATTTCGGATCTTCTTCACGAACGCTGACATTTACGGAAGTTAAATGATGGCTTGAGTACATTATCAAAACTTTCTTTGAGCCTAATGGATATTTTCTAAATTGACGAGTAGAATATACGGAACCAGACTTCCACAAATATATCCATGTAGAACGTAATGTCGTGCGTGTTTCCGATAACTGGAATTGAACTTCTCCCACCTATAGAGGTCGGAGATTCTCGCTTCATCCG
>OGEZ01000337.1_pt1 | contig 46149 bp, 37 predicted proteins | sample 1570831 | NCBI WGS metagenome assembly OGEZ01 (sample SAMEA2582059, study PRJEB24529) | metagenome | biome: Human gut stool | place: China | collected 2011
CGTTCTCGAAAGCGGGTGCAAAAGTAGTGGTTTTTTAATTATGCTCCAAATATATCACACACTTTTTTTTCAACTTTTTGATGAAGTTTTTGCTAAAGCTCTAATTTATAGCAAAATACAAAAACCTGTCCAAACAGACAAATTACTCCACCCAATCCGTATATACATTATTATATTAAAAAGGCAAGGGTCCATCCCCTCCCATTCCTCCAAACGGATTTTCGTTTTGAGGCATAAAATCCGCAGCAGATGGAGGCGGCGGAGTAGAAGGACTGCCAATCGGCGTATTCATTCGCGAACCAAATGTCGCTCCGCCACCTTCTGCAGGAGGCGGAATTACCATATCGTCCTCCGGATTCTGGAAACGCGTATACTGACCGATAAATCGTAGACGGACATCACCCACCGCACCATTACGATGCTTGGCTATAATTATTTCGGCCATACCACGCAAATCCGTTCCATCGGCCGACGTATATATTTTATAATATTCCGGTCGATGAATAAAACAAACCATATCGGCATCCTGCTCGATGGCTCCCGATTCACGCAAGTCGCTCAGCTGCGGACGTTTACCCTCTTCTCCTTCACGGTTCTCCACTCCACGGTTCAACTGAGACAAAGCAATTATAGGAATATTCAGCTCTTTCGCCAATCCTTTCAGCGAACGGGAGATTGTACTTACCTCTTCCTGACGGCTTCCAAACGACATACCACTTGCATTCATCAGCTGAAGGTAGTCGATAATAATCAGCTTCACTCCGTGCTCACGTACCAGGCGTCTCGCCTTCGTACGCAGCTCAAACACCGACAACGAAGGAGTGTCGTCAACATACAAGGGGGCATCAAGCAAATCACGCAGTTTATAATCCAGTTGCTGCCATTCATAATCGGCCAACTGACCACTTTTGATTTTTTCACTTGGAATCTCGCAAACATTCGAAATCAAACGGTTTACCAGTTGGACGTTACTCATTTCAAGCGAAAACAAAGCAACCGGATTGCGATAATTCACCGCTATATTCTTCGCCATCGAAAGCACAAAGGCCGTTTTTCCCATGGCCGGACGAGCCGCAATAATAATCAAGTCCGAATTCTGCCATCCCGAAGTCATCTTGTCCAGCTTGGTGAATCCGCTCTCCAATCCACTCAAACCATCTGTTCGGGCCGCAGCTTTTTGAATCAGCTGATAAGCCTCGGCAATAACCGGATTAATCTGCGTATAATCCTTCTTCATGTTTTGCTGGGATATCTCGAAAAGCTTACCTTCCGCCTCCTGCATCAGGTCGTCCACATCCAGCGTTTCGTCAAAAGCCTTGGCCTGAATATTACTGGTAAACGTAATCAGCTCCCGAGCCAGCGCTTTTTGGGCGATGATACGTGCATGATATTCGATATGTGCCGAAGAAGCCACCTTACTGCTCAGCTGCGTGATGTAGAAAGGACCTCCGACTTCCTCCAGCTCACCTCTCTTCGCCAACTGCTCCTTCACAGTCAGGATATCAACTGGCTTCTGATTGACGGCCAAGTCTGTAATTGCAGAATATATCAACTGATGCCGGTGCTCATAGAATGATTCCGGCCTTAATATCTCGCTGACCAAAGAATAGGCATCCTTTTCAATCATCAACGCTCCCAGTACAGCCTCCTCCAGCTCCGGTGCCTGAGGCTGAATGCGCCCGTAGTCATTTACAGGCTGAGGAGCTTTTCCTCTCGAACTGCGTATTGTCTTTTTCTGTTCTGCCACAATATAAAACTCCTATTTCTAAATTTATAATCGGACAACAAAGATAACTTATTTTCCGTTTTCCACATACACTAAAACCTATATTGTTATCAACTTGTATCCACAGATTTTATTAACTTTGCAGACATATTTATAAAAATATTGCTTATATGCTTACTTTTCCAAATGCTAAAATCAATCTGGGGCTGAACATCATTGAGAAACGCCCCGACGGATACCATAATCTTGAAACCGTATTTTATCCTGTTCCGATAGAAGACGCGTTAGAAATCAATCTCTCGGACGATAAAACGGCTAAATACCGCCTGTATCAAAGCGGGCTTAAAATAGACGGAGATATCGAAAACAATCTGGTTGTAAAGGCATATAAGCTGCTGGATGCAGATTTTAATCTGCCTGCCATCGACATTCATTTATTCAAACATATTCCTTTTGGAGCCGGTCTTGGGGGCGGTTCGTCCGACGCAGCATTCATGCTACTTCTCCTTAACAATACGTTTAAGCTGAACCTGACAACCCAACAGCTGGAAGACTACGCCGCCCGATTAGGTGCCGATTGTGCCTTTTTCATTCAGAACAAGCCGACGTATGCCGAGGGCATCGGAAACATTTTCTCTCCTATCGATTTGTCCTTGAAAGACTACCGCATCGTTTTAGTGAAACCCGACATATTTGTGTCTACACGAGACGCTTTTGCTAAAATCAAGCCTTACCGTCCACAACATTCCCTAAAGGAAATCATAAAACTTCCGGTCGAAGAATGGAAACAATACATGGTAAATGATTTCGAAGCAAGCGTTTTCTCCAAGTTTCCCGCCATCGGAGACATCAAACAACAGTTATACCAATGCGGAGCCCTATACGCATCCATGAGCGGATCGGGTTCGTCTGTTTTTGGTCTGTTCCGCCCCGACGCAAACATTCCGGAAAAAACAGATTTCGGAAAAGGAGCATTTGTCTATCAAGGTCTATTGCGATAAAGCCTGCGGATATCTCTGGGGAGCAATTAAAAAGGGAAAGCAAGGTAAACCCTATGTTATTTTCAGGCACGGATGATATGGATAACCCGTGCCTAAAAGAAAAAAGGCTGTATCAAAACTAAGTAATGGTATCTGACTCCCCTCCTTCTGGAAGGAGGAGAATTTCAGATACTTTTGTTTTGACACATCCTCCCTTCTTCCGACATTCCCTCTTACGAAAAGAATCAGTTTGTCAAACCCTGATACAGGGTAATACTAAGGAAAATACCGATAATAATGCAAATAATAATCAGAAAGCAATTCATAAACCGTGCACTTGGTTTAGTCTCTTTATGCAGGTTCTGATCGAAATAGTTTTTAAAGAACAGGTAAATAGCCGGTACGGTCGCACTTGCCAGCAACAAATCTTCCGGAATCTTGTAGACATACACCTTGGAAAAGGCAATAAGTGCCCAATGACACAAAAACAAGATGACCAACAGATTGACCTTCTTCGAAAAAGACAATAACAGGCCAATGGTAAATACCGCAACCGAACAAGGCATGATAGTCGTAGTCATCGCCGGAAACTCCATACCACGCGCCCACGATAATACCGGATAAAGGAAAGGCATCAGATACAGCAGTGCTACCAGATATCGATAACGCGGATTGCGTTCAAAGGGAGTATAGTCCGTAAGCAGATCCCATAACCACAGCAAGGCCATAACTCCCCAAAAAATAGCAAGTATATAGTTATAACTTCTGGTGGAGCAGTACATCATGTAATAGACCACAGAGATCCATGAATTCAAGAACACCATGTAAATCTTTACAGAGCGTTTGACCCAAAGAGTCGGTTTATGATACAGCAAAGTCGTCAGTATGATACCGACAAATGTAATTACAATCTGTGCTACCCACGTATTTTCGTTATAATGCGCAATTGTATTCCAAAAAACTTCCATTCGTTATACTTTAATAATATCATTAATAATTTCAGGACTTCTCCGCTTGATCTTTATGCCTGGTCATCGAAAAAGCACGGTTAATGAACAAGAACAAAGGCATCGTTGCCCCCACCGCAAGCATGAAAATGACGCTGCATGTCACAATCGTATTCGTAAACAAATCGAGCAAATACTTATGCTGCAACACAGGATCTTGCAGGTTCTGCATGAACATAATCAGCGAGAAGACAATTTTATAGGCATACATACCAGGAATCATCGGCAGCAAGGCCGGTATATACAACACTGTCATCGGACAATAAATCCGCTTGCCCAGCAACAAACTACCCATACCAATACTGAAAGACGCGCACAAAGAGGCCGTAGCAATATCCACTCCACAATAGGTCATCAGGCTGAAACGCAAAGCATGTCCTATGGCAGCAAGCAACGCAATGGAAGGGAAAGCACGCAAAGGAGGATCGGAGATGGCACCAAAGCCTATTGCAGCAACCGCCGCAAACATTCCATCTGTCAGAATATCCAATAGTATCATTTCCTTGAATTTATTATAACTCTACAAATCAATTATTTATGCCGTTACAACAGACTGTTCCTGATCATCATCAGCGTACACGACAGGCCGACCGCAATACACAGAACCAGCAACAAAGCCTGAATCAGGCGGCTGCATCCTGTCAGCACATGGCCTTCGACAATATCGATAACTCCATTCAGCAGCGGCACACCCGGTACAAGATACAGCACACTGGTAGCAATGGCCACCTCGGAAGTAGTATCAAGCGTAAGAGCCGACGAAGCCACCAGCGAAGCGACAAATGCCGAAACCACAAAAATGATGTAATGATTGATATGCTTCTTTTGCATGATCTGCTTCACATAAAATCCGATCAGAGTAGCCGAAAAGACTATGCCACGCGCTGTCCAGTCGCCCCCGAACAAAGCACAGAAAGAAGCATTGGCAAAACCTACCAGGAACAATGTACAAAGCGGATCCATTTTAGGATTGGAGATAATCTTGTTATATTTCTCCCACAGCACGTTCAGTGGCAAATGCTTATCGAAGGCTTCCCAGCTCAGCGCACTAAGCTCTGCATTCAGTTCAAAACTGATCGGGAAACTCGGAATAACCGAAACTTCATTATAAACTTCCTGATTTTCCTTATCGCACACGCTGACAACCATGGTGCGCTGAAGAATACTCATTTTTACGTCCACATTCAACGACTCTCCTATCCGACGTGTGTTCCGGACAACACGCGATGTATGCACACCAGATCCCATTAAGCGGTTGGCATATTCCAACAAAAACCGGGTTATCTCTTTTAACTCGTTTGATGAATACATATTCAATAAGACATTATCAACTGAAAAACGCCACAAAGGTATCGATTTTCCAGAAGATAACAGGGGAAAACACGGTAGTTTTTTTAAGCTTGTATAGCAAATAGTTGTTTTTTTAAAAAAAGAGAATGAACCACAACGGCTCATTCTCTTTCTGCTTTATTCATTCAGATTAATCGTTCATCAGTTTTCTGTAGCGCACACGGGTCGGTTCTTCCTTGCCCAGACGCTTCAGCTTGTTCTCTTCGTATTCCGAATAAGAGCCTTCAAAGAAGAATACGTTCGAATTGCCTTCAAACGCCAGGATGTGTGTACAAATACGGTCCAAGAACCAACGGTCGTGGCTGATGACTACCGCACATCCCGCAAAGTCTTCCAAACCTTCTTCAAGTGCACGCAGCGTATTGACGTCGATGTCATTGGTCGGCTCGTCCAGCAGCAACACGTTGCCTTCTTCCTTCAGCGCCATGGCCAGATGCAGACGGTTGCGCTCACCACCCGAAAGCACGCCACACAGTTTTTCCTGATCGGCTCCCGAGAAATTGAAACGCGACAGATAAGCACGGGCATTTACATCCCGTCCTCCCATACGAATCAGCTCATTGCCACCCGAAATCACCTGATATACACTCTTGTTCGGGTCGATATCCTTATGCTGCTGGTCGACGTAGGCCACTTTCACTGTTTCGCCCACTTCAAACTCTCCCTTATCAGCCTTTTCCAATCCCATGATCAGGCGGAAAAGTGTCGTCTTTCCGGCACCGTTCGGTCCGATGATACCTACAATACCATTAGGCGGAAGCATGAAATTCAAGTCGTCAAACAAAAGTTTGTCTCCATAAGCCTTGGCTACGTGTTTTGCCTCGATTACCTTATTACCCAGACGCGGTCCGTTCGGAATAAAGATTTCCAGCTTTTCTTCCTTCTCCTTCACATCCTCGTTCAGCAACTTGTCGTACGAGTTCAAACGAGCCTTTCCTTTGGCCTGACGGGCTTTGGGTGCCATACGTACCCACTCCAACTCTCGTTCCAACGTCTTCCGGCGCTTGCTGGCAGTCTTCTCTTCCATCTCCATGCGCTTCGTCTTCTGCTCCAACCAGCTCGAATAGTTACCCTTCCAGGGAATACCCTCGCCACGGTCCAGTTCAAGAATCCATCCGGCCACATGATCCAGGAAGTAACGGTCGTGCGTCACAGCGATCACCGTACCTTCGTATTGCTGCAAGTGTTGCTCCAACCAGTCTATCGACTCTGCATCCAGGTGGTTGGTGGGCTCGTCCAGCAACAGCACATCCGGTTTCTGCAACAGCAGACGACACAGAGCTACACGGCGGCGTTCACCTCCAGACAAGAATTCTACCGACTGGTCTTCGGGCGGACAACGCAATGCATCCATGGCCCGTTCCAGCTTGCTGTCCAGATTCCAAGCATCGGTTGCATCAATAATATCCTGCAACTCGGCCTGTCGGGTAAACAGCTTGTCCATTTTGTCCTGATCCTCGTAATACTCCGGCAGTCCGAATTTCTGGTTGATTTCTTCGTATTCGTTCAGTGCATCTACAATGGGCTGCACGCCTTCCATCACAACCTCTTTCACTGTTTTCGTCGGATCGAGATAAGGCTCCTGTGCCAGATACCCGACCGAATATCCCGGCGAGAACACCACTTCGCCCTGATATGACTTGTCCAATCCGGCGATAATCTTCAGCAAAGTAGATTTACCCGAACCATTCAGACCGATGATACCGATTTTGGCTCCGTAAAAGAACGACAAATAGATATTCTTCAATACCTGCTTGTTGTTTTGCTGAATGGTCTTGTTCAGCCCTACCATCGAGAAAATAATTTTTTTATCGTCAACTGTTGCCATAAAAATTTCGTTAACAACCTGCCGCTGAGATCTATTCAGCGCATATTCAAGCCTCACCGGCAGATTCTTTCAAATAATTAAATAAAACAAGGATTGTGCGCCGATCTTTCCGATGCTCCGGGTAAGCAATCCTCCTCTGCCATCCAGACTCCGCCAGGCATCCGCCCGCGTTCCTCCATTTGCGTATGGCAGTTCAAGTTACAAAGATACGGTATTATTTTTTAGATACAAGAATTTTGCCCACTCGTTGATCAACGTTCGTTACTTATTTCCCAAAATACTCCGCCTTCAACCAATAAGCGTAAATCGGGTCTTGGAACGAGATTTAGCCAGCTTTGTTGTCCAATACATCATTCTTGACAAGAGCTGCCTTTGAACGAACTATTGAGTGGTTGAAGAGATTTGATAACGATACATCACTTCAGTAGAGCTGATGGCTTTCTCCAATTACATTAACTCAATGCCATCAGATACTCAAAGCTGCTTGACCTGTCCACAATATCGTGGCTTAAAAGATGATACTTCCAAGGTTTTCCGCCATTCTTTGAGGTATATTCTGTTGCGTTCTTGCAATACTCCTCAGCCGCCTTTTTCTTGGCCAACACTTCTTCAGCTTTCATATCTTTGCGTGCTTTGGTTTCTACCATGTAAATAGCCTCAATTGTTTCCACAATGAAATCAGGTTCATAGCGTTGGGAACCATTGTTCCAAAAGATGGCGAACTGGGTCGGAGCAGGCCGCAACCATTTCAAAACCTTGGCATCCGCTTCCAACACATTGGCAAAATCAAGTTCCGTCTTGCTGTCGAACTTGTATTCTCGATAATAAGACTTCAGGAAACCCGTGTAGATAAATTTCTTCACATAGGTCTGCGAAACAGGATCTCTGTAATCCACCCTACCAAAGCCTTTTATTTCTGTCAAATGCTGGTCTATAATACCTGCAAAGGGCAATACTTTTGGTTTCAAATAACCTAATGAGGTTACGACAAAGTGGCGTTTCATCTGATCATAAATCATTGCGGCTATAGCTTTCCTGAATTGGTTGACTACCTTGGGCAGGTCGTTTTTATCATCCAGATAGCCCTCAATGGCTTCAACAGCCTGTCCGGCCAGGTGATACAGCAGTTCAGCATTCTCGTCATAATCCACTTCATCATAATCCATCAAAGCTCCTACTATCTGATCCATAGGCGGATCAAACTTCCGCCCTTCTACCACTTGCAACACTTCCATTGTTTTCTCCCCTGCTCCGATGCTGACCCTCAAAATTTCCTGCTTCAGTGCCGGCAGGTCAAATCCCATTCTTGTATCCAAGTCGAACCATTTGTATTCAGCCTTGCGTGCCTCCGTTTGAATAGTCATACGGGGGATTTCGATAATATTGTCAACAAAGTTTTTGATAACGATTTCAACCACCTTATCGACCTCTTCCAACAACGGCTGGGCATATTCTGACGAAAACAGAGGATTCACTTCTTTTGCACTCTTGACGATTTCACTCCTTGTCAGCACCTTGATAGCCTCTATATTTTCAGGGCGAGTCAATTCTTGGGCATTTTTTACCGCTGTATTCATCTGTGGAATTACCTTCCACACCGCCCGTTTGGCATCCGAAATGGCATGCGCATTCTTCTTCTCAATCTCTGTCTTGGCCTCCTGAACAGCCTTCTGTTCTTGGATGTCAATCAGGGTTTGGGCTTTCACAACTTCCCCTTGAACGGGTGTCAAGTCATCGTCGTCCAATTCCACATACGACATTTTGCTCAATACAGAACTGGGGTCGCTCGCCTTGGCTATCACGGCTTCAAAGTTTTCATGCGCAATGACGGTCAGCTTGTCGATGTCTGCATAACCAGTCCGCTTGCCACCATAAGGCAGGCGCAATCCTCGGCCTATCTGCTGTTCCACCAGAATAGGTGCATCAGCCGCCCGAAGAGGTACAATCGTGTACAGATTGGTCACGTCCCAACCCTCTTTCAACATATTGACGTGGATCACGATCTCTATCTTGTTGTCAGGCTTTTCCAACGAAAGGAACTGTTTGTCTATTTCTTCATCTTTCTTTGTAGAGCTATCTATCTGCAACACCTTGCCCTTGTAACGTCCGTCGAACATCTCGTCCTGTATCCGATGGAACGTTTCTGTGGCATGTTCGATATTTCGGCAGACAATCAGCACAAAGGGTTTCACCAAAGGCTGATTGTTGTTCTTGGCATACATTTCCAAATGCAACTTGGTATGTTCGTGCACACTGATGGCATCCTCTATCTTCAACATGTCCAGTTCCTCGACCGACAAGCCTTTCTTCTCGAAATCACGACGCTTGGCAATGGTCGGTATCTTGACATACTTTCCGTCCACCAACGCCTGTGCCAGGTTGTATTCATAGACAATGTTCTTGAACGGTTTGCCTTTTTCGTCCGTGGGCGTGGCAGTCATCTCCAAGCCTAATATCGGGCGCAATTCGTTAATGGCTTTTTTCGATGCATCGGCATGATAGCGGTGTGCCTCGTCCATCAGGATAACAAGGTCGTCCAACGAGGACAGATAGTCGAAATAAGACTGTCCCAAGTACTCGGACAACCTCCTCATGCGTGGCGTACCCTTTTTGCTGCCCTCCTTGCTTTCAGTATTGAATTTCGAGATATTGAAGATGTTTATCTGAATCTGGTTTTCGGCAAACAGGCTTCGCGCCATGTCGTAGTTCTCGCCAGTGATGATATAAAGCTCGTTGTGCACAAACTCCGAAATGCCTCTGAACACATATTTTTCGTAAGAGGGATCGCCAAAATCCTTCATAAGTTTCTCATACAGCGTCAGGTTGGGCGCCAAGATAAAGAAATGCTTGATACCCTTTGCCAAATAGAGATAGGCTATACAGGCTCCCATCAGGCGTGTTTTGCCAATGCCTGTCGCAATAGAGAAGGCAAACGAAGGAAAGTCGCGCTCAAAGTCCTTGCAGGCCGGACACACCTCTTTCACCTTGCGTAACTGTTCTTTCAAGAAAGCGGCATACGCTTCTCCATCCGACGGGCGGTTTTTGAAGTCCAACTGCTCCACCAGCTTGGCCATCACGTCCAACGCCTGTGCCAAGGGTTCGCGCAAGGAAAGGCGTTGCTTGATATTGTTACTATAAAAATTACTCATACTGTCAATGCTTGTTCCACACTATTTCATCTTTAAACTCTGCCTCCAAATGATTGTCGCGGATTACCCAATATTTGAAACCCAACATTTCTTGCTCAATGGACAATTCGGCCGCCACCAAAGTCCGATTGGCAGGTGTAGGCTCCATTAGGAATGCGTTGACCTTTTCCAAAAAGCGGTTCATCTTCTGCTTGGCTTCATCAAAGAAACATTCTTCCTTGATGACACGCATTTTCTGTTTGCCGTTATAAAAAACGTGCAACATTCTTACCGCATTCTGATGGGGTACATCATCAATCACAGTAGTAAAAGAAGCCTTGTTCCTGCTGAAGTCTATCCGCTGTTCTATTTCGTCTTCTATATTCGTATCGAGCGGATACAGATTATCGTCAAACGAGCTGAATTTCTTTTTGTTACAATATCCGCAGGCCAAAAACAGGTTTGTCCATTCTTGTCGTAATTCTGGATAATTATTTTTACTTTTAAAATGTTCGATTTCAAAATCGGTACCCAACTTGCGCTCACAGATATAACACTTCTCGTGTTGGTCCTCCAGTAATTGCGCCTTTACGTCCTCTCCATCATATTGGGAGGTAGTCAACAAAGAGGACGGAACGTTCTCGCTCTTTCTTTCCCTGATCATGACAACACTGTTTTAAGAACCGACGCATATCTGTTTTTGATTGTCAGATAAGCCCCTACCAGGTTGGGCGAAACCGACTCCGGCACTTTATCCAAATCCTCGACAAGCTGCCTGATATCATACTTGTCCGAATCGGTCAGACCGCTTTTCTGCAATAGCGATTCCAGCCGCTCCAGCTGCATCTGCATATAGCTGGACTCGGAGGAGACTCCGAAATAGCCTTCGGCCAAAGCCTCGTAAGAGTATTGGGTCAATTCGCTGATGGTTTCGCGATGCTCCAAATCGAATGCTACAGCGTTATCCAACGAATTGAGTACAAACGGCGAATGCGTCGTAATGATGAACTGTATGTTGGGGAATATCTTTGTCAGGAAAGGCATAATCATCTTTTGCAACTCCAGATGCAGATGAGTTTCCACTTCGTCTATTAACACAATTCCTTTCTTCTGATAGGCGCGCGTCAAACGATCTTCTGCCTGCATCTTCAGAATCAGATCGACCACAATATCCAAGATGGCAGCATAGCCATCGGACACTTCCGTAAACTTGAATTCCTTTCCTTCCGTCAAGATACGGAAGCTATAGTCCTTGTAATTAAACTTCAGGTGTAAATCCTTATCTTGAAAAATTTGGCAAAGGAGTCCCTCAAAATCAATAAACCATTGGTTGATTTCTTCCGCATCTTCCATCTGATTTTCATTGCGGGCCAAGGCTTCTTGGATTTTCAGATCGGATAAGAAGTTCAGAAATTGATCGGTCACTGTAGCCCGTACCTTACCAAACCTATTATACACAGGTTTTGTAGGGTTCTTAGGCTCAACCATTTGAGGTTTTCGGGCTGCCTGATAGAATGCGACAATGAAATCACCTTTGGCAAATTCGGCGATAAACTTCCTGATGTCAACAAAGTCAATGCGAATTCTATTCTCAATACCTCCATATTTAGCCAAAGGCGAATGGAAAAAAGCCCGAAACTTTTCTTCCGGTGGATCAAGTAACATCAAGAATGCTGTGGGATTATTTTTTATTCCTTCCATCTGATCCGCTATTGCATTCAGCAACACCGTTTTACCGCTACCATTCTTACCCGTTATCATCAAGTGCGGCGTCTGTTTGTCGGCAATGGGTATATCAAAGTCTTTCAGATGGAACAATTCGTTGATATGTATATTTTTAATGAAGTAATTCATATGCTTATTCATTTAAAGTGATTCACAATAATTTATCTTATTCTTCTTCATCCATTTCCTCCTCACATTCCACTTCAGGCACCTCAATGATATTCAACGAATAATCATCCTTGCCGAACTCACATCGGCCCAACAACATTTGAGGGATTTTCTTGATGGAAATATTGCTGAAAGCCTGCTTGCATTCGCGCTGAAACGACGTGCAACAGATAAGCAGGGATTCATCTTCCGCCATCGTCTCGTGAATAGCCGCCAACGATTCTACGGTCAGGAACTGGGTCGTCGTGTAAATATAATCAGTTTCAGATCCAAAGCCCTGTTTCCAATAGGTTTCTTGGCTGGGCTGATAGGTGTAACCTTCCTGCTTAGCCATAGCTGCTGCCAACATGTCGGCATTGTATTCTTTATTGATGACCAAATTGCCGAACTTATCTTTCTTCAGCAGGCTTGGAGCCAGTTCATAGAACTTGAAGCCACTCCCTCCCTTCCAATTCTGCGCCTTGCTGATGCCGCCTTGGTCGGTGCCGTCTGTCACCATCTTCAAGCGAGGTACGCAATGTGTATAAGCATGGTTGCCAAGTTCAATGCCAATGTATCGACGTCCCATCTTTTGAGCTACGGCGGCTGTTGTGCCTGAACCTAAGAAGCTGTCAAGGACAAGGTCATCAGGATTGCTACCCAATGTGAGAACTCTTTCTATTAACCGTTCAGGTTTAGGTGTAGCAAAAATAGATTGAGAATTAAATGCTTTTACTTCTTCTCTTGCTTCATGATTATGACCTACTTCATCAAAACGCCATAACGTTTTCGATGGAATTCCATTTTTTTTCAAATCACATAGGAAAGTTTTTCTTGAAGGAATAGATTTGCCATCTTTACCAAACCAAATCTCATTATTCTCATCCAATTTCTTTAATGTATCGGTTGAAAATCTTGGGAAAGTTCCAATTGGAGGAGTATAAGTTACTCCATTTGAAAATGTATATGTAAACTTTTCACCTTTATCTACTCCACTTTTTGCATGCAATGGCGTTGATTTCCAGACCCCTTTCGGATGATTATCAGGATTCTTATATGCTTTATTCATGTCATCTGTTCTTTGGAGCATATTAGGGCGCCAAGAATTTTTATCTTTAGCATAAATAATTATAAAGTCGTGATTATCGGACAACCATTTTGTATCATTTGCAATAGTGTATTTTTTTTCCCAAATCACATTCGCCACAAAATTATTGCGGCCAAAAATTTCATCACAAAGAACTTTGCAATATGCTTGTTCATTATCATCTAAAGAAATCCACAATGAACCGTCCTTAGCCAATAGATTATAAATCACTTCCAACCTGTCTCTCATCAACGACAGCCAAATGGAATGTTCTACACCGTCGTCATATTGTTCAAACGCACTACCCGTATTATAAGGAGGATCAATATAGATACACTTCACTTGCCCTGCATAATCTTGTTCGAGAGCTTTTAATGCCAACAGATTATCCCCATGAATCAACATATTACCATTCCAAGGCTTTCCGTTGGGCAAAGTTCCTGTTTCAGGCTCTCCGTATGAATATTCTTTGTTCTCTATCAATATCCGTGGCTCCAAAGGCTTCCTTTCATCGTATTTGCCTATCCACGTGAGTTCGAGTTTATTTAGTTTTTTTTGTATCATCGTTAATCTTACTGAGTTTATAAGGTAATTTCATATCTATTTTGTGATATTCTGCATTATTATCATATTCAGCAATAATATCAAAACAATCAAAATTTCCTACATCTCTATATATACATAGAGGATATGATTGAGAATCGTTTGCGCCTAAATTTAATATGTCATCTAATATATTCTCTTTTCGACAACTTATATCAATTCCTTCCTTTTGTAATATTAACAATGCTCTTTCACCTAAAATAAGTTTTGCATTTACAATACTACTCTTTCCTGTATTTTCGACTTTAAGATAAAATACATCTTTAAGAACTATTATTTTAAATGATAAAATGGGTTTATTCTGCTCGTTCCACTGCCGTTTTATTTCTTCTAATTGTTCTTTGTTCTGTTGTAATGTACGCCAAGTAATAAATACCATAGCGAAAGAGGCAATAGCACTTATATAGGTTACCCAGAAACCCAGCCAATCTGTATCTTTTCCGACAAATTTAAAAAAAGATCGCCACCGAATTACCCAATTTAATAATATGGGAATAAGCACTACTGTTGCAATAAATATCACAACCCAATGTTTCCACAAGAACTCTTGAATCAAGTTCCACTTATTTTTCTGCTCGTTCATGTAACTTTATTATTTTCAAGCACGGTCTTATAATAGAAAATACAATTCTCGACATCAAACAAACGTTGTCTTATAAAAAGCATATCTATAGCGTATATAATATAAAATTCCTATATTATTTTTAAACTTACTATTTCGCATACACAATGATTTTATCTATCCATTCCGCAAACCGTGGACATTTCTCTAAAATAGATTTTATTCCGATTTCCAACGCTATCAAATTCCCTTCCAACACCTTATTGTAGTCAGACTTTATAGCCAACAACCTTTTGGAAGGTGCCCCTTTTGGAGAAGTATTAATATCTTCTGGGTTGTCGTAAGACGAAATGATGGAAGCTGTCTTTTCTGCGAGTTCTTCCGGGAAATAGTATTCAAAACCTTTGTTACTGGAAAACAGCAAAGCCTCAAATTCATGCAACTGTATGTAAGAGAAAAAACGACGATCGTCTATAGCCACATTGATTGCCCCTTCCAACGATTTTATTTGCTCCATTTTGTCCGGCTTCTTCATGCTGTCCCCATAATGGGGCATGTCGTGAGGGAGTCTGAAAAAGTCAATAAAGGTAGTTACGATATAATCGTTTTTTTCCGACATCAAAAGAGGCTTGATCGTGTTTGCCAGATGTGAGTAGCTCACCATTCCTCCCCGGCCTGTCCGACTTGTTCGAATCAAGACAGGCGTAACGCTCAATATACCAGAATTTTGCAAGTAAGGAGAAATGACTGAGTTAACAAACTCTTGCTCCGTCTGTCCTTCAACCACAATATATACACGTTTCATAACTGCCCTCCTATCATGTTTTTCTCCCACAAATCACTGAGAGACAATTCATAATCGTCCATCCATTTTTCCAATTCTTCCCGTTCAAGATGACGAAAAACAGATTGGTTTTCCGCCCTGTCCACTACAATAATGTCTTCCACCTCAAAGCAATTGACTAAATTGGTAGATTGGGTGGACAGAATAATCTGGCTTTTGAGAGAAGCCTGCTTGACAAGTTGGGCCAATTTATTGATAGCGGCCGGATGTAAGCCCAATTCAGGCTCATCAATAATTATTACTTCCGGCATCTTAGATTGCAACAGTAAGGTTGTAAGGGCTATGAAACGCAAAGTTCCATCCGAAAAGCTATAACCATCGAGGTACATATCTGTATCCCTCTCCTCCCATTCCAGACGGATTCTTTCATTATTGTTGGCATCCGGACGGAGCTTGAAGCCTTTGAAATAAGGAGCAATGGAACGTATCACTCCCTCTATCAAGCGGAATGTCTTTTCATCGTTCAGCATCAATGAATACAGATAAGCGGCAAGGTTGGAGCCGTTATCACGCAAATATTCGTTGTCGTTAATCGGGCAATCTCCACGCATGGGAGAATTGGCACTGGTATCGTGAAAATGGTAAACGGTAAAGCTACCTAAATATTTTCTCAAGTAAGCAGCCCTCCATCTTGGATTATCCTTCAAAGAGGATTCCTCTACAGCAGAATCCCAAATAGTTCTATTCCACTTGGAATAATCTTTTTCCTGTTTACGAAAGTTGTTAAAATAATCTCCTGTTTTTTCAATATATCCTTTATTGGATTGTGATGGTTTAATTTCAAAGAAAAAAGCATTTGTATTATCAAAATCAATCAAGCCCTGAATGGACTGTGAAACTTTCCTTCCCTGGCGCAACAAGTTGTCGATACCTCCCTTGGACAAGGTATAGCTTCCCAAACGTTGTTCATATATTGCTTTGACCAATTCAAAGAATGAAATCAAATTACTTTTGCCAGCCCCGTTTGAACCAATCAATACGTTCAATCGGTTTAATGGCAGTGACAGGTCTTTTATGGACTTGTAATTCCTAATTAAAACTTGCTCTATCATATTTTTATCTTAATTTCCACTTAATCATAAACAAACATTTTCTTTCCACCTTTTGCTTTAGCATCTTTTCTATCTTGTTCAAAAGGACTTCTTTCTTTTCATCAATTTCATCTTGGGCCACATAAAGATTCTGCCGTTTCTCGACACGCTTCCGCTCCAAATCTTTAATGGCCCTTTGCGCCTTGACCCTTTCCTCCAACCGGCTTATCTTTCTGGCCTCCGATTTTCGCAATTTAATTTCTTGATCCAAGTCCGAAATCTCATGTTCCAAAGCCAACTTCATGTCGTCGGCCCAACTGTCCAATTTCTCCATTTCCTCATCAAAGAAACGATTGTTCCGATCGGATGAAGAAGAAAGTATTTCTTGGTTCATTTCTTCAACCCTGTCACTCAAACAGACGGCAACGGATTCCTCGATATGGGCAGCTGAAAGCAAGCATGCAGGCAGCATCAACATCTTTTCAGCAATCTCAGGATAAACCCAGTCGCTGCTCTCCGTCTGGCAAGCTACGACAAGATGGTCTTCCTGTTCGAAAGAGTCAATCGAAATCTTCTCTACCCGCATCACTCCACCTTGACCGACAAGGTCTTCGAGCAACTTAGTACGCCCTTCGGTCCGTGTATAATCAAATTCGACACACGCACTCTCCTGAAGCGGGGCAAGATATCTGGCCACCACTTCCTTAGCCAACGGGCAACCGATGCGATACGGACGCTCCACTTCGTTCTCACCCTCTTTCGATAAGCTGTAAACATCGCCGTTTGCCCGAAGTGTAAAGGAAAAACGCTCTGTATCGAACACAGCCTCCTGTCTTAACGCATGCTTCGTGAGCATCCAAAGTCGTTTCTCGAACTGGTCGAGGTTCCGTCGGCTTTGCGCCAGGTTGTCCCTCAACTTTTCTTTGACAGACTCATCGAAGTTTTCCAACAAGGCCGAACGGGCCTTGAGCATCTTTTCAGAAATCTGCTCCTGCATTTCGGTTTGCAGGGCATCGAAAGCCCGCTCTATCTCGACTGTTGTCCGACATTCGTTGTATATCTGCGCTATACGTTTCTCGAAATCGACCCCGCTTCCAATGCTGCCCAGCACTTCGTCGCTGGCACCAAACACGCCGTTGAACAACTGAAACTTCTGATCCAGCAAATCATAGACACGCACGTCGGCCGCATTGCCTTTATTCAAAAAGTTAATCACCACGACGTCGAACTTCTGTCCGTAGCGATGACAGCGCCCTATTCGCTGCTCGATGCGTTGGGGATTCCAAGGCATATCGTAATTGACGATAAGGGAACAGAACTGGAGGTTGATGCCTTCGGCTGCCGCCTCGGTGGCAATCATAATGGTAGCCTCGTTTCGGAAGTAATCCACAATAGCTGCCCTTCTGTCAGCCGTGGGCGAACCAGTGATTTTGACTGTACCCTTGTACTTGTCCATCCATGCACGATAAATGGCCGTTGATTCCTTATCCGAATTGGTGCCATTGAAACGAACCACACGTCCCTTATATCCTCGTTTTCCGAGCAGTTCATAAAGAAACTCCTGCGTCCTTCTGGATTCTGTGAAGATAAGTGCCTTGGGAGCAGCTCCTAAACTCCTTAACTGCTCAAAACCTTTGTCCAAAGCTACGAACAAATGTTCTGCCTTGCTGTTCTTCCTGATTTTCTCGGCAAGGTCTCTAAAGGTTTCCAGCTCCTTAATTTCTTTGCGGATACCTTCTATATCGACCGGATGAAGTTCTTCAGCCTCGTAAGTTTCCACTTCTTCTGCATCCACCCATTCATCGTTATCGTCGGCATATTCATTGACAATGTCATTATCCCCAATGGAGGCCGCTTTATTTCTGTCCAACATAGTTTGCAAACGTGCAATTAGCGAACAGATAGTGCCATAAATAGCATAGGTGGAGGAAGCCAACAGTTTTCTTAAAATTAACGTCATCAGTTGCCGTTGACTGTTGGGTAAAGCATATAGCCGTGGCTTGCTCAAATAATCGGTCACCATGTCGTATAGTTTCTGTTCGTTTTCCGATGGAAAGAACTCCTCGACAATAGCTATTCGCTTGGTATATTTGATGTATTCCAATACCTGCCTTCTCAAAGTGCGCTTGCAGACAGGCTGCAAACGTCTTCTCAATTCCATGTAATCCTGTTCTGTCAGGTTGTGCCCAAACTGGCTCTTAAAACTTCTCAAATCGCCAAACACATAATCGTCGATGATAGACACCAAACCATACAACTCCAAAATGGAGTTCTGCAAAGGCGTGGCAGTCATCAAAATCTTCTTTCTTGCTTCAATGGATTCTTTAATGACATTGGCAATCCTGTTTTGAGGCTTATATACATTGCGAAGTCGATGCGCCTCGTCCACAATCACCAAATCCCAAGCTGTACGCTTGATATAGGCAGCTTTCGTTTTGGCAAATTGCAAAGAGCAGATAACTATATTTTCCGTATCAAAAGGATTGAGACATCCATTTTCCACAGCCTCGTTGAACGACTTGGATTCCATGATGACAGAGGGAAGAAAGAATTTCTCCTGCAACTCGCCAGCCCATTGTTTCCTTAAATTAGCGGGACAAATGACGAGAAGCCTTCTTTTGTGTTCAGACCAATGCTGGGAAAGGATAATGCCTGCCTCGATAGTTTTACCCAATCCCACTTCATCGGCCAAAATTGCTCCTTTAGATAAAGGTGATTTAAACGCAAACAAAGCTGCTTCCACCTGATGAGGGGTCAAATCTACTTGCGCATCTTGCAAAGAGGCCGTCAATTTATCAATGTCGTTTGCTGGTAATCTCCGTGTCAAGAGGTTGGCCAGATAAATCGCCTGATAATCTGTTATGGAGACAGTTCTGTCCGACCATCCCCTTTCATTAACGAAATTACGTATGCGATTTTCTGCTTCCATTCAAGTTCAAAATAATTGTGATAAATGCAAAATTAGAAAACTTTTTCAAAAGCTTTATAACATCGTTCCCATTTTATTGAAAACGCATCCTATATTTCCAATTACAAATTACAATTAACTGAAAACAAATTGAATGAATGTGAGTTACTGTTGCAACCCCATCTCCTCCATCCATTCCTGATAGAGAGCTACCGGCCCATAGTGCCAATACTTAGTGGATTCATTAGCCAGAAGCTTGTACGTCTCCGAACGATAGAAACGGCGCATGGCCTCTATGATCGTAACGTGGTGCTCGTGGGCATAGATTTGCGCCACGCGACTAACCTTGCCGGGCAGTATCAAATACAGATTCTCTTGGGTAATTTCCAAATTCATGGATAACAAGTAATTAAAAAACAGCAATATAGTCTTACCCACAAAAAGGAATAAGGCGCGGCTTATGTCAGCAAAGATAAGCATAATTCAACCAAAAACGACCGGAAAACAGCCACCAATCCAATTCCCAGCATTCACACCACCGACAAAGTCCCTCTTTACCCCCTGCAAAGTTCCTCTTTAGCACCGTAAAGAGGGACTTTAGACTCCTAAAGAAGCACTTTAAAAGTAGTCATTGAAATCTTTTCATTTTCAAAGCAAAGTTCTAAAGCTTTGTAAACTATTTATCACTCGACAAATAATTTGGTTGTTTAGAAAATGTAACTTATTAACTCTTACTATATCCTTCATAGTAATACGATTGCTCAATGCCTTTAAAGATAATCTCCCTATCCTCCGTTTTATCCGTCAGGGCAGGCTGAAGCAATACACGCAATTCCAAATCGTTTATAGGGCTCCGCTCCATGGCCTGTAAATACAGGTCTTTGTCCACGTTTTGCCAGTCAACCACTTTCCCTAGGTTCTTTTTCAACATCATATCCAGCCAAATGCGGGTGGCACGCCCATTTCCTTCCATAAACGGATGAGCAATGTTCATCTCCACATACTTGGCTATGATTTCCTCGAAGGTCGTCTCGGGCATTTTTTCGATGACAGGCAGAATAGCCTCCAGATACATGCTGTTGGCAAAACGGAACCCACCTTTGGCAATATTCAGCCCACGCACTTTGCCGGCAAAATCGTAAAGCCCATCAAAAAGATATTGATGAATGTCCTTCAATCCTTTGACAGTACCCACTTCGATCTTATCAATATCACCCGATTCAAACAGGCTTTGAGCTTTTTGCAAGCTCTGTTCGTCTATCTCATGTTGCTTGGTTATTCTCATACTGAAAGTAAAAAGTTATATCACCCATTTTTACTCACCGGATATAAGCCGGGAAGAGAATGGCGTTGCGAAGTTACGAAATCTTCTCTGATTCTAATTCATTTTCCTTGTATCTTTACACAGAAAATTACCATACTATCTTTGCGATCTCTGTTCAGCACTGTAAAGAGACACTTTACGAAAAAGCTTCCAAAGCCTTCTTTTCCCAAGCAAAAAACATTACACTTGACACCCTGACATCTAAAAATACCAACTTTTTCTTCGCGCGCGTGTAGGTGAGGTTTAACACTATTGTGAATAAAAGTTAAGCTTCACCTGCACGCGCGTGAGAAAAAGTTAGAATATTGAGGGGCCAGGGTGTCAAGCTCAGGAGAAATGCTAATCCAAAACTTAAATAAAAACCGGGGGAAAACTGCGGCAAACAACCGGACTTCAGATTTTAAACTTTTATAGCAATTTTTTCAGGGAAAACATATCCTCCAATCAGTTAAATTGCGTAACTTTGTCGGAAACCTGTATCACACGATAAGTGATGGGCCATACGCAACCTTATCGCCCGATACGCTCTATTGAAAAAACAACCGAGCCTGCCCCCAAAGCCATACACGTTGTGTACAGCATGGGAACAGTTCACAAAAACAGTAAAAACAATGCTTACTCAAATCATCAACGGACGCATATTCACCCCACAAGGTTGGCTGAATGAAGGTTCTGTCCTGATAAGAGACGGAAAGATACTTGAAGTAACCAATTGCGACCTTGCCCTTATCGGAGCCCAAATGATCGATGCCAAAGGCATGTACATTGTACCGGGCTTTGTCTGCATGCATGCACATGGCGGAGGCGGACATGACTTCACGGAATGTACAGAAGAAGCCTTCCGCACCATCATCAACGCACACCTAAAGCATGGAGCTACCAGCTTCTTCCCTACACTCTCTTCTTCACCGTTCAGCAAACTGCATCAGGCTACGGAAATCTGTGAACAACTGATGAAAGAGCCCGGAAGCCCGGTAATGGGTCTCCACATCGAAGGACCGTACCTCAATCCGACCATGGCCGGCGAACAGTTTAGCGGAATGGTAAAAGCCGTTGATGAAAACGAATACAAGGAGCTTATAGAAAACTCACACTGCATCCGTCGTTGGGATGCATCGCCCGAACTGCCGGGCGCACTCGACTTTGCCCGCTATCTGAAAAAGAAAAGTATCCTGGTAGCCCTGTCGCACACCGAAGCCGAATACGATGGAATAAAATCGGCCTATGAAGCCGGCTTTACCCATGCGGCCCACTTCTACAACGCCATGCCGGGTTTCCACAAGCGTCGTGAATACAAATACGAAGGTACGGTAGAAAGTGTGTACCTGACAGATGACATGACAATCGAACTGATTGCTGACGGCATTCATCTGCCCGCTACCATCCTGCGCCTTGCCTACAAGCTGAAAGGAGTAGAACGAACCTGCCTCGTCACCGATGCCCTTTCGTCGGCAGCCAATGAAGGGAAACCTGTAAACGATCCGCGCATCATCATCGAAGACGGAGTCTGCAAGCTGGCCGACCGCTCGTCACTGGCTGGCAGTATCGCCACCAGCGATACCCTTGTCCGCACCATGGTGAAAGCAGGCATTCCACTGGGCGACGTCCTGCGGATGGCCGCCGAAACTCCGGCCCGCATTATGGGAGTGGACGACCGGAAAGGCTCGCTCCAGAAAGACAAAGATGCCGACATCGTCATCTTGGATAAAGACTTAAACGTCCGTGCCGTATGGCAATATGGAATATGCAAACTGCAAAACATCTGACAGGATATGTAGCTTGACGCCCTCCAAAGACTGAAAAGAGAATCGTAAAAAAAGTTAATCAATCAAACCTATTCAACGGTTCGGCAGTTTTATGAACGGCAAAAAGTACACAAAAAAGCGTAGCAAACGCTTTCCTGCAGATATTTATCAACTTAAAACAGAAAGAACATGAAACAGATGAAAACAACCGCATTCATACTTAGCGGAGCCTTGTTATTAGCAAGCTGTGGCACCATGAACAATACTACCAAAGGTGGTATCATCGGTGGCGGATCGGGAGCAGCAGCCGGAGCAATTATCGGCGGCCTGATCGGTAAAGGTAAAGGTGCAGCCATTGGAGCTGCCGTTGGAGCAGCCGTTGGTACGGGAACAGGGGTAATCATCGGTAAAAAGATGGATAAAAAAGCCGCAGAAGCTGCCCAGATAGAAGGGGCACAGGTCGAAAAGGTTACTGATACGAACGGACTGGCCGCCGTAAAGGTTTCTTTCGATTCGGGCATTCTGTTCGCTTTCAACTCTTCCGCATTAAGCAATACGTCGAAGGCATCATTGCGTGAACTGGCTCAAATTCTAAAAGACGATACGACAACCGACATCGCCATCATCGGGCATACCGACAAAGTAGGAACCTACGAGGCCAATATCAAAGTATCCAAAGACCGCGCCTATGCGGTAGAGAACTATCTGCAGGATTGCGGCGTATCTCCGGCACAGTTCAAGCAAGTGAAGGGTGTAGGTTACGACGAGTACGACGAAAGCCTTTCGGCTGAGCAAAACCGCCGTGTAGAAGTCTACATGTACGCCAGCGAGCAAATGATCAAAGAAGCAGAGGCCCAACAATGACAATGAAAAAAGCTTTGCGGATACTCCGCAACCTGATATTGTTTTTCTTTATAACCACTACCGTCATGGTAGTGGTTTATCGTTTTATGCCGGTATACATCACCCCTCTCATGGTGATACGCAGTGCCCAGCAAATCTTTAAAGGAAATTCTCCGGAATGGCATCATACGTGGGTGCCGCTAAACGAAATATCGCCCCACCTTCCCATGGCTGTCATAGCTTCTGAGGACAACCGTTTCGCCTCGCACAACGGCTTCGACTTCATCGAAATCGAAAAAGCTATCAAGGAGAACAAGACCCGCAAACGGAAACGCGGTGCAAGCACCATCAGCCAGCAGACAGCCAAGAATGTCTTCCTCTGGCCCCAGTCGTCATGGATCAGAAAAGGATTCGAATGTTACTTTACCTGCCTTATCGAACTATGCTGGTCGAAAGAACGGATCATGGAAGTCTATCTGAACTCCATCGAAATGGGTCCCAACATTTATGGTGCCCAGGCGGCCGCCAAACTAAAGTTCAAGACAACCGCCCGAAAACTAAGCGCCGGCCAATGCGCACTTATCGCCGCTACCCTGCCCAATCCCATCCGTTTCGACTCGGCACACCCTTCACCCTATATACAGAAAAGGCAGAAACAAATATTAAGGCTCATGAAACTGGTCCCTAAATTTCCGCCTGAATGAATTCCATTTGGATAGAATCTGAAAGTGTGTCAAATTAAGGAGCCGTCTCCTTTAGGCACAGATTACACGGAATTTCACGGATGATTATTCTTCTTTTTTCTCTGCGTTTCTCCGCGCAATCCGTGCCTAGAAATAACAAGATGTCAGTTACTTTTGGTTTTGACACACCCTCATAGGGATGATAAGGGTTCCATCTTCAGATAAAATTCAAAGGCACTCGCCAGTCCACTGTCGACTTCCACCAGTAACGTATATCAGCCGCACCAATAGCATCTTCGCAAAGCTCCCATGAAGAGATTCTAAATACCAAACGGCTCTATCGAGAAAAATCTTTTTTTAGGCGGCAAAATCCGAGCAAACATCTATCATTTTTGTCGTTCGTCGGAAACGGACGTACTTTTGTCTACGCAAAAGAACATCAAATAGAAGAATCCGATATGAAAAATGTTAGAAAATTGACGGTAATTACTCTCTGTATGGCCAATAGTGCAATACTTTTAGCGCAAAATGACAGTATTGCACAAACAGCCGTCCAGGCAGATACGGAACAGTCCAGCACTCTGCCTGAGCAGTGGGACTTGCGGACGTGCATAGAATATGCACTTCAGCAAAACATTACAATCCGTAGAAACAAGCTGAGTGCCGAAAGTAGCGAAGTAGATGTCAAGACTGCGAAAGCCTCACTTTTCCCCAGCCTGTCGGCCAGTGTCAGCCAGCGTATTGTAAACCGCCCGAACAGTGAAAATGGTACCATCATCAGTGGAGACAACATTACCAGTAGCCAAAGCAAAACATCGTACAACGGAAGCTATGGCATTGATATGAACTGGACCCTCTACAACGGCAGCAAACGGCTGAACACATTGAAACAGCAACAACTGAACAGCCGCATTGCCGACTTGAACGTAGCGCAAAGCGAAAACAGCATCGAAGAAAGTATCACTCAGATTTACATACAGATACTGTACGCCGCCGAATCGGTAAAAGTCAACGAGTCGACTCTGGAACTGAGCAAAGCCCAGTACGAACGCGGTAAATCGCTGTTCGAAGCAGGGAGTATTGCACAAAGCGACTTAGCACAATTGGAAGCACAGGTCAGCACCGACAAATATCAACTCGTCACAGCACAAGCCACATTACAAGATTATAAGTTACAACTGAAACAACTGCTAGAACTGGACGGTGAAGAGGAAATGGACCTTTATATACCGGCACTCGGCGATGAAAACATACTGACGCCTCTGCCAGCCAAAGCCGATGTATACCGTTCGGCCCTCGCACTGCGTCCGGAAATCGAAGCCGGCAGACTGAACGTGGAAACATCCGACCTGGACATCAAAATAGCTAAAGCAGGCTATATCCCCACTTTAAGCTTAAGCGCAGGTATCGGTAGTACCAATGCCAATGGCAACGACTTCAGCTTCTCCGAACAGATAAAGCAGAACTGGAACAACTCATTGGGATTGACAATCAGCATTCCTATTTTTACCAACCGACAGACAAAAAGTGCTGTACAGAAGGCTAAAATTCAGAAACAGACCAGCGAACTGGACTTGCTTGACGAACAAAAGAATCTTTATAAAACCATCGAAAGCCTGTGGCTCGAAGCCAACAGTGCCCAGCAGCGCTACGTGGCAGCCGTCGAAAAGCTGAAAAGTACCCAGACAAGCTATAACCTTGTTCAGGAACAGTTCAATTTCGGTATGAAAAATACCGTAGAACTGCTGACCGAGAAAAACAACCTGCTGAGTGCCCAACAGGAAATGCTGCAAGCCAAATACATGGCCATCCTCAATACGCAGTTATTAAAATTCTATCAGGGAGAGCAGATTTCAATCTGACCAACAGAAGAGAAACAGGATTTTTATCCGGACTAACATCTATAATATTTAAAATCACAATATATGAACAAGAAAAAAATCATCCTTCTCATCGCAGTTATCGTTGTGATAGCTGCCATAGGAACCTGGCTGCTGGGAAGTTCGTCGACCAAGCGTAAGGTGACTTATGCCACAGCCACAGTAAGCAAAGGTGAAATCTCCGAATCGGTAACGGCTACCGGAACTATTGAACCGGTGACCGAAGTAGAAGTCGGAACCCAAGTCAGTGGAATTATCGACAAGATTTATGTCGACTACAATTCCGTAGTAACCAAAGGAGAGCTCATAGCCGAAATGGACCGTGTGACTCTGCTGACAGAAGTTGAATCGCAGAAAGCTACATATAACGGAGCTAAAGCCGAATACGAATATCAGAAAAAGAACTACGAACGCAACAAAGGCTTGCACGAGAAACAACTGATAAGCGACACCGATTACGAACTTTCGCTCTATAACTACGAGAAAGCCAAAAGCACCTACGAAAGCTGTAAAGCGACATTGGCCAAGGCCGAACGTAACCTGGCATACGCAACCATCACTTCGCCCATCGACGGAGTAGTAATCAGCAAAGACGTAGAAGAAGGACAGACCGTTGCTTCCGGCTTCGAAACTCCTACCCTGTTTACGATTGCCGCCGACCTGACCCAGATGCAGGTAGTGGCCGATGTAGACGAAGCTGACATAGGCGGTGTAGAGGAAGGCCAACGGGTAACGTTTACAGTTGATGCTTATCCGAATGACGTTTTCGAAGGAAAAGTAACTCAGATCCGTCTGGGAGACGACAGCTCTTCAAGCTCGACCAGCACTACTTCCTCCAGCACGGTTGTGACATACGAGGTTGTCATTTCGGCACCGAATCCGGACCTGAAGCTCAAACCAAGACTGACTGCCAATGTCACCATATACACGCTGGACAGAAAAGACGTACTCTGCGTACCCTCACGTGCTCTGCGCTTTACACCGGAAGCACCGCTTATCAGCGAAGAAGATATTGTCAACGACTGCAACGCAGAACACAAAGTATGGACCCGTGAAGAAAATACATTTACCGCACATCCGGTAGAAGTAGGTATCTCAAACGGCATCTATACTGAAATAACCAGTGGTATCAGCGAAGGTACCACCATCGTTACCGAAGCAACCATAGGCAATCCAAACGGAAACAATGTTCCTTCTGACATGAGCGAAAACGGCAGCAGTGAGAAAAGTCCGTTTATGCCAGGCCCTCCGGGAAATGACAAGAAGAAAAACAAATAATCCATCAATGCAATCATCATGAGTAAAGTCGTTATCGAACTTAAAAATATCAAACGGAACTTCCAGGTAGGAGACGAGACTGTCCACGCATTGCGTGGCGTCTCGTTCACGATCACCGAAGGAGAATTCGTTACCATCATGGGAACATCCGGTTCGGGAAAATCGACCCTGCTGAACACATTAGGATGCCTTGATACCCCCACCAGCGGAGAATATCTGCTGGACGGTATCTCCGTACGTACCATGTCGAAGCCTCAGCGTGCCATACTGCGTAACCGGAAAATCGGCTTTGTATTTCAGAACTACAACCTGCTTCCCAAAACGACATCGGTAGAGAATGTCGAACTGCCACTGATGTACAACTCTGCCGTATCGGCCGCAGAACGGAGAAGAAGGGCAATCGAAGCGCTCAAAGCCGTAGGCCTGGGCGACCGTCTGGAGCATAAATCGAACCAAATGTCGGGCGGACAGATGCAACGTGTGGCCATCGCCCGTGCATTGGTAAACAATCCGGCAGTTATTCTGGCCGACGAAGCAACCGGAAACCTGGATACACGAACCTCGTTCGAGATTCTGGTATTGTTTCAAAAACTGCATGCCGAAGGGCGTACAATCATTTTTGTGACCCACAATCCCGAAATAGCCCAATACAGTAGCCGCAACATTGTGCTTCGCGACGGACAGGTGAAAGAAGATCGGCTGAATGACCATATCCTGGATGCGGCAGAAGCACTGGCAGCGCTTCCCAAACAGGAAGAGGATGACTAATTGTACATAAGAAAATCACCCTTCCGAATCCGAACAATTCATAAAAACAACAATGCAATGAATGGTACTAATCTATTTAAAATAGCTCTTCGCGCACTGGCCAACAACAAGCTGCGTGCCTTCCTGACCATGTTGGGTATCATCATTGGTGTAGCTTCGGTCATCACCATGCTTGCTATCGGACAAGGCTCGAAAAAGAGTATACAGAAACAAATCTCGGAAATGGGATCGAACATGATTATGATACATCCGGGCGCAGATATGCGTGGCGGTGTACGTCAGGATCCCAGTTCGATGCAGACCCTGAAGCTGACCGATTACGAATCGTTGCGCAACGAGACCAACTACATCTCGGCCATCAGTCCCAACGTATCGTCATCCGGCCAACTTATCGCCGGCAATAATAACTACCCGTCTTCGGTAAGCGGTGTAGGTATCGACTATCTCGAAATTCGCCAGCTCAACATCGAAAGCGGCGAAATGTTCACAGAAAGCGACATACAGACTTCTGCCAAGGTGTGCGTCATTGGTAAAACCATAGCCGACAACCTCTTCCCTAACGAAGACCCTGTGGGCAGAATCATCCGCTTCAATCAGGTGCCTTTCCGGGTAGTAGGCGTACTGAAATCGAAAGGATACAACTCAATGGGTATGGACCAGGATGATGTAGTGCTGGCTCCCTACACCACCGTTATGAAACGTCTGCTGGCACAAACTTATCTGGAGGGAATCTTTGCTTCGGCCTTGACCGAGGACATGACCGACAATGCGAGCGAAGAAATCACTGAAATCCTGCGCCGTAACCATAAGCTGAAAGAAAGCGACGACGACGATTTCACCATCCGTTCCCAACAAGAGCTGAGCAGCATGCTCAACTCTACCACCGACCTGATGACCACACTGCTGGCATGTATTGCCGGAATCTCACTGGTAGTAGGCGGCATTGGTATTATGAACATCATGTATGTATCGGTTACGGAACGTACACGCGAAATCGGCTTGCGTATGTCTGTCGGCGCACGGGGTATTGATATCTTAAGTCAGTTCCTAATCGAAGCCATACTGATCAGCATTACCGGAGGAATCATCGGGGTCATTATAGGATGCGGAGCTTCATTCATTGTGAAAAACGTAGCCCATTGGCCCATATATATCCAGACGTGGAGCGTGCTCCTTTCGTTTGCAGTATGTACCATTACAGGTGTATTCTTTGGATGGTATCCTGCCAAAAAAGCAGCCGACCTGGATCCTATTGAAGCCATCCGATACGAATAATTCAAATATTTTGCTATCTTTGCAACACCATGAAACAGTTAGAAGCTTCCTCCCGCTACCACATCATCGAAGCCATGATACACATCATTGGCTGGGGAATCGTATTTGCCTTTCCGTTCATCATGATGACACGTAGCGGATTTACAATCAGCTGGCAAGACTACCTGCACCACGGAGGTATAGTACCGGTCACCTTTTTGATCGTATTCTACGTGAACTATTTTATCCTCATCCCCCATTATTTGTTTAAAGGACGGACGAAAGAATATTTCATTCTGAATATATTGCTGATACTGTGTACAGCCATTGGAGTACATTTCTGGCAAGACTATATATCGGTACGGTTTCCAAGGAAGGAACATGACCAGGACAAGCCAATGGCTCCCCCCCGCTGGATATTCTTCCTTCGGGATATCTTCTCCATGATCCTGACAGTCGGACTGAGTACAGCCATCCGGTTAAGCGGACGATGGGGACAGATCGAAGCAGCCCGACGCGAAGCTGAAAAGAGCCGTACGGAAGCCGAGTTGAAGAATCTGCGCAATCAGCTGAATCCGCACTTTCTGCTCAACACGCTCAACAACATTTATGCACTGATAGCTTTCGATACAGACAAGGCACAAGCTGCCGTACAGGAATTAAGCCGTTTGCTGCGTCATGTGCTATATGACAACCAGCAGAATTTTGTTCCCCTGGGAAAGGAAATGGACTTCATACGCAATTATATCGAACTGATGCGTATACGGCTGTCTTCCAATGTAACAGTAGAAACTGCAATCTCTGTCCGACCCGACAGCCGGACAGAGATTGCCCCATTGATATTTATTTCTTTAATAGAAAATGCTTTCAAGCATGGCATCTCACCTACCGAGCCTAGTTATATACGCATTCATTTCTCCGAAAGCGAACAGGAAGTACGCTGCGAAATCTACAACAGCTACCATCCTAAGAACGAAGCGGACAAAAGCGGAAGCGGCATCGGACTGGAACAGGTGCGAAAAAGACTGGAACTCACTTATCCCGGCCGTTACAACTGGGAACACGGAGTCAGTGAAGACAATACCGAATACAGATCTGTTCTTGTAATCAACATATAATAACCAAAGACTATGACTCTGAACTGTGCAATAGTAGATGATGAACCGTTAGCTCTTAACCTTTTGGAGAGCTACGTCAATAAAACCCCGTTTCTTACATTGGCGGGCAAGTATTCCAGCGCCGTACAAGCCATGAAAGAATTGCCGGGCAAGCAGATAGACCTGCTGTTTCTGGACATCCAAATGCCTGAATTAAACGGTTTGGAATTCTCCAAAATGGTCAATTCACATACCCGTATTGTCTTCACTACAGCTTTTGGCCAGTATGCCATCGACGGATATAAAGTCAATGCCTTGGATTATTTGTTGAAACCCATTTCGTATGTCGATTTCCTTCAGGCTGCCAACAAGGCCGTACAATGGTTCGAACTTCTGCAACAGCCCAAAGAAGAAATTGACAGCATCTTCGTCAAGAGTGAGTATAAGCTGGTGCAAATTGAACTGAAAAACATTCTTTATGTTGAAGGACTGAAAGACTACATCAAAATCTACGAAGAAGGCAATTCCAAACCCATCCTCTCGCTAATGAGCATGAAAGCGATGGAAGAAATGCTTCCGGCTTCCCGATTCATGCGGGTGCACCGCTCGTATATTGTTCAGAAAGACAAAATCCGCATCATCGACCGCGGACGCATTGTTTTTGGCAAAAACTACATTCCTGTCAGCGACAGCTACAAACAAACCTTCCAAGAGTTTTTGGACAAGCGGACGTTGACATAAAAGAATGGTCCCCCCGTCTTACTCATAATTGTTCTTGTTAATCAGGTTGACCACTACTTTCACCATGATATCCTTTTCCTCCGTACGGCTCTCGGCTATCATCAGTGTAAGAGCCACAAGAGTGTTGTCGGCAATGCGTTTGCTCCCATCCGGATTATAAAGAATGCCATTGCCGGCCATAAACCACAGAAAGAGGGTGGCCGCAATGCGTTTGTTTCCATCGCTGAATGAATGGTTTTTCGTCACAAGGTAAAGCAGCATGGCGGCTTTTTCCTCTACAGAAGGATAAAGATCTTGCCCGCCAAAAGTCTGATATATTTGCCCTATAGAGCTTTTAAAAGAATCGTCCTTCTCGTGGGCGAACCACTGGCTTCCACCGAATTTTTCTTTCAGTTCTGTTATGGCTTGCATAGCTCCTTCGTAAGTAGCATGAAACTTAGCTTCGTTGGTGGTCTGCTCTACCGACAGTTGCTGATAATCGTACCGGTCCAACGTATCGAGAGCATAAGCGTAATCAGAAACGACCTCCACCAGATTGAGCGCATCATCGGAAGTCAATGTTTCCTGTGCCTTGACTGTACGGCCCAAGACCGTTACCAATTGCTTCAATTCAGTATAACGCTGTTCGGTCAAAGATTTGTTGATGGCATAGCCTTTCACCAGATATTCTTTCAGCACTCTATTGGCCCAAATACGGAATTGCGTACCGCGTTGGCTTTTTACCCGATAGCCTACGGAGATGATGACATCCAAAGAATAAAAGGCAACAGGCTGTTTCACGCCATCAACACGCAAAAAATGCGTGTTGTTCTCTTTTTTCAGTTCACCTTCGGAGAAGACATTATTGACGTGTTTTCTTATAGTCTTTTCATCCCGATCAAACAGAGTGGCCATCTGGTTGGCCGAAAGCCATACGGTCTCGTTTTCCAGTTTCACGTCAATGGATGTCTGTCCATCATCGGTTTGGTAGATAATAATTTTGTCATTCAATTCCATAACTCAACCCTCTAAACAGATTTAACAAAATGATGATACTTGCAAAAGTAACAAATAAATTTAAGGAAACTAAAGTTGAGTATGAAATGTTTATCACGTCTTTTATAATACGCAAAAGTCTACAGTTAAGGCAAGACTAATACAACAGTTAACCCAAGGTTACTGCATCAGTTAATGCAGTACTACTGCAACAGTCAATGCAGCAACACTGCAACAGTTAATGCAGTTTTAATGCCTAACTGCGCATATCTCCAGCAATAACTGTAGACGTCTGAAAGCTCTTCCACTACCCTCTCCCAACGCTTGCCCAGACTTTAACAAGAAGTTTGCCCAAGAAAAACAGGCATCCGGCACTTTATCATTAATTAACTACCCAGTACATGCAGTATTCCGGAATTTTGGTATTTCTATCTATAGAGAAATGATTTTATCAATACTAATTTTAATAGAAAGAAATACAAACTATGAAAAGATCTTTTAGCATCAAGCATCTGTTTGCTGCCACAGCTATTCTGGCAGGAGCTTTTACCCTTCAGTCGTGTCTGGACGATGATGACAACAATTGTTACAGATACTCACTCCCCAATGCCCTGGTTACCGTAAAACACGCGTCTGACAATCTGCTGTTCCTTCAGTTGGACGACAGCACGACCTTGCTTCCGTGCAACGTCAAGACTTCACCATTCGGAGAAAAGGAGGTCAGAGCACTGGTAAATTACACTCCGGTAGACGAGCCGAGCGGAGAATTCGATCAGGCCATCCACATCAATTGGATAGACAGTATTCTGACCAAACCGATTGCCCCGGACTTGGGTGAGGAAAATGATAAGGTTTACGGTACCGACCCTGTCGAAATCGTTAACGACTGGGTGACTATCGCCGAAGACGGGTATCTGACACTTCGCTTCAGAACACTTTGGGGAGGATATGGCGAAAGACATTTCGTAAATCTGCTCTTGTCGCAAAATCCTGAAAATCCGTACGAAGTGGAATTCCGTCACAACGCTTACGGAGACGTCTACGGAGAACCTGGCGACGGACTGGTAGCTTTCAAGCTGGACGAACTGCCCGACACGGAAGGCAAAACCGTCAAGCTGAAGTTGAAATGGAAATCGTTCAGCGGCGATAAGAGTGCCGAGTTTGACTATTGCACCCGCAAAGCTACCACACCCGAATCGGACGAAATCGCAACCCAAAGAAGCGTTTTGCAATTGCAATAATTTATTAAAAAAAGACAATTCCTGACTTATTGAAGGTGTGTCAAAACTTAAGGTGACTGACATTTTGTTCTTTTCAGGTACGGAATTACGCGGAAAAACTCAGAGAAATAAGAATCATAATCCGAAAAATCCCTGTAATCCGTGCCTAAAGGAAAGCAGTTCCTTAGTTTGACACACCTTCATTTTCTTAAATCAGTTTACCCCCTCCCGATGTTGAACGCACCCTTTCCAGTGTATTCTTTCGCTAAAAAGTTTGCATTCTATAGATAAACCCTTATATTTGCACAAATTAGATATAAATGTGCAATAATTATGGAAAAAAGTTTTATCGCATACATAGAGAACAGCATCAAACAGAACTGGGATTTGGACGCACTGACAGACTACAAAGGCGCTACCCTGCAGTACAAAGACTTAGCCCGCAAAATAGAAAAGCTACACATCATATTCGAAGCCAGCGGCATACAGAAAGGAGACAAAATAGCGGTCTGCGGACGAAACAGTTCGCACTGGGGAGTAACTTTCCTCGCAACCCTGACCTATGGAGCGGTCATCGTACCCATCTTACATGAATTTAAGGCAGACAACATACACAACATCGTAAACCACTCCGAAGCCAAACTTCTATTTGTCGGCGATGTGGTTTGGGAAGCCCTCAACGAGGCTGCCATGCCGTTGCTGGAAGGCATCTTCATGATGACCGATTTTACACTACTGGTTTCGCGAAACGAACGGGTTACGTACGCACGCGAGCATCTGAACGAAATGTTCGGTAAGAAATTCCCAAAAAACTTCCGTAAGGAACACGTTGCCTACCATGTAGACCAGCCCGACGAATTAGCCGTACTCAATTATACTTCGGGAACTACCAGTTATTCAAAAGGAGTCATGCTGCCCTACCGAAGCTTATGGTCGAATACCCGCTTTGCCTTCGAGGTATTACCGCTAAAAGCCGGCGACAAGTTAGTATCCATGCTTCCTATGGCACACATGTACGGTTTGGCTTTTGAATTCCTGTACGAAGTGGCTGCAGGATGCCACATATACTTCCTGACACGAATGCCAAGTCCGAAAATCATCTTCCAGGCATTCGCCGACGTCAAGCCCAATCTGGTTGTCGCTGTCCCTCTTATCATCGAAAAGATCATAAAGAAAAACGTGCTTCCCAAGCTGGAGACTCCAACGATGAAACTGTTGTTAAAAGTCCCCATCATCAATGACAAAATTAAAGCCAGCGTACGCGAACAAGTCATCAAGGCTTTTGGAGGCAACTTCTGCGAAGTCATTATCGGCGGTGCGGCTTTCAACCATGATGTGGAACAGTTCCTTAAGATGATAGACTTCCCTTATACCGTAGGCTACGGAATGACAGAATGCGGACCGATTATCTCGTACGAAGACTGGACACGATTCAAAACCGGTTCGTGCGGAAAAGCAGCCCCACGCATGGAGGTAAAAATACTGTCGCCCGACCCCGAAAACATTCCTGGTGAAATTGTCTGCCGGGGACCTAATGTGATGCTGGGCTATTACAAAAACGAAGAAGCTACCAGACAGACACTTGATAAAGACGGATGGCTGCATACCGGCGACCTGGCTCTGATGGATGCAGAAGGAAACATCACCATCAAAGGACGTAGCAAGAACATGCTGTTAGGCCCAAGCGGACAGAACATTTATCCGGAAGAGATTGAAGATAAACTGAACAACATGCCTTACGTGGCCGAAAGCATCATTGTGCAACAAAACGAGAAACTGGTAGGACTGGTTTATCCTGATTTTGAAGAAGCTTTTGCCAACGGACTGAAGAATGAAGACATCGAACGGGTGATGGAAGAAAACCGTGTAGCCCTCAATGCCGAACTTCCAGCTTACAGCCAAGTGGCCAAAATGAAAATCTATCCGGAAGAATTTGAAAAGACACCTAAAAAGTCTATCAAACGCTTCCTGTATCAGGAAGCCAAAGGATAGAAAAACGCCATCTATCCACCAATGACGGATATACAAACATCGTATCAATCATGAACTGTATAAAAAAGACAAGTTTATCTATATGCTCCCTGCTACTGGCAGGGAGTATTTTTAGCCAAACAACTACAACTCCACCCATTGCACACAGCAAGCCCGGAATCAACATTTCCCTATGGAAAAACATTTCCACACAGCACGATGATACAACCCGCAATACAATTTTCAACCTGGGACTGTATTCATCCATCAACCGCCTGAACGGACTCGGCATAAACATTTTGGGAACAACCATACGTCAGGAAGCCAACGGAATGGCTGTCTCGGGAATATTCAACGTAGCCCAAGGAAACGCACGCGGCCTTCAGCTGGCAGGCATCACCAACATCAACGGGAACGATTTTAGCGGTATTTCTGTCTCCGGACTGGTCAACCTAACAAGTTACCAAATGAAAGGACTGTTGTTGTCCGGACTTACCAATATTACAGGCAACTATAGCCGGGGAGCCGTACTAGGAGGATTACTCAACTTCTGCGGAGAGGAAGCGACCGGATTCCATTTAGCCGGACTGGCTGACATTTCGAGTACAGACTTTTCCGGGGCGAGTCTTTCCGGCTTCATCAACGTCGCAGGAAACAATCTGCACGGATTGCAAATCGCAGGAATTACTTCCATTGCAGCCAACCACATGACCGGTGTGCAAATTTCCGGATTAGGAAATATTGCCGGAGGAAAGGTATGCGGACTCCAGCTGTCGCCCATTAACATTGCTACCGATGCCAAAGGATTGCAAATCGGCATTGTGAACTATTACAAAAACAACTTTGACGGTCTTCAGCTGGGTCTGGTCAACGCTAATCCTCATACCCGCATCCAGCTGATGCTTTTCGGAGGAAACACGAGCAAGCTGAACATGGGCGTACGCTTTAAGAACCAGTTGTTTTACACAATCCTGGGAGGAGGCACACACTATCTGAACTTCAGCGACAAGTTCTCCGCCTCGTGCTTCTATCGTGCCGGTCTTTCCCTCCCCCTGTGCCAACGGTTTTCCATAAGCGGAGATCTGGGCTACCAGCACATCGAAACATTTAAAAACGAAAGCAGTACCGTTCCCGCACGGCTCTATGCACTGCAGGCACGTATCAATCTGGAGTATAACGTAACTGAACGTTTCGGCATCTTTTGCACCGGCGGATACGGCATCAGCCGTCCTTATACGCAAAACAGGAACTTCGACAAAGGCCTCATCTGGGAAGGGGGCATCATTTTATTCTGAAATGCTTGCCCCCAACCTGTTTTTACTCTTTCTCCTTAATGAAGCCTGTCCGGTAGGCAACCAATAATTTCTCAAGATCGCGGATCTGTGTGGTCAGTACCTGCCCTTTATCCGTATCTTTCACCATCATTCGCTGAGAATTGAATTCGATGACAAAGGTGGTCGATTTGATATCCAAACCTTCTTCAATAGCTTTCTGACGACTTTGGAACGGTTCGTGCTGTACCAGCTGCAATCCATGCGAATGGTATACCAACGTATATCCGGCAATTCCGGTTTCCGGCTGATAAGCTTTTGAGAAACCACCGTCTATTACAAGCAGTTTACCATCTGCCTTGATCGGTTTCTCGCCCTGAATAGTCTTTACCGGCACATGACCATTAATGATATGCGAATGTGGACCAGGCTCCACTCCAAACTCACGTAAGATATTGTCACAAATATCCGCACGGTTGCGTAAAGTGTAATAATACCCCTTCGTCTCCTTATGCAATTCCTTATCTGCTATGAAATAACGTTCGAATGTAGCCATCTTGTCCTTGTCAAAGGAAGGAGCATCGGGACCGCACCACATGTACCAGACATAGTCCAAAGCAAAGCGTTTTTCTTCACAGTCCTCGTCGAAATAAGCAGTCCGTATCAGCTGATCCGTTTTCAGCAACAGCTTGTGTCCCCAATATTCTTTCTGACCGATGCGGACATGCTTAAAGCTTCCGTCTTCGTTCAAAGGCACCGAAGCATGATACAACAGATTGCTGTTGCACACCAGATACATTCCGCCATAGGTAAAGAGGCAGCGCATGTGCTTCTTCAGTTTCTCGCTGTTCATAAACGAGGCATGAATCTTGTCTACCAGTTCCCGCTCCTCATCCGTCAGACGATAAGGATCGGCAGGATCGACGGTAGGCAGATTGGTATCGCGCAATGCGTATTCTTTTCCTTCGTACATGAAAACACCCCGTTCAAAATCAATCTTATGCAATAGTTTGCGGTTTTCCATTCCAAACTCCGGTCTGCGGCTGATAATCTCGGCCTCCAGCTTAAGCTGTATGATGGTAATCGCCTTATGCATCTGAGTAATCAGCCTCAACGTCTTCTCATTATACTCTCCATCGGCAAAATTCATTTTAGGAGCGAAAATGGAACAAGGATCATCACCATAAGTATCCATGGCAAAAGTGGCTAGAGGCAGAAGGTTGATGCCATAGCCGTCTTCCAGCGTAGCCAGATTGGCATAACGCATAGACATACGGATTACATTGGCTATACATGCATCATTGCCCGAAGCGGCACCCATCCACAATATATCGTGATTGCCCCACTGGATATCAAAGTTATGATAATCGCAAAGTGTATCCATAATAATATGAGCACCCGGACCACGGTCGTAAATATCACCCACAATATGCAACAGATCGATGGTAAGACGCTGGATAAGATTGCACATGGCTATAATAAAGTCGTCAGCCCGCTTGGTCGAAATGATCGTGCTGATAATGACGTTGATATAAGCATGCTTGTTGGGTTCGATGCTTGACTCGTGCAACAATTCCTGGATGATATACGAGAACTCTTTGGGCAACGACTTACGGACTTTAGAACGTGTATACTTGGACGAAACGTTCTGGCAGACTTTCACAAGCTGGTTCAAGGTGATCTGATACCAGTCCTCCAAATCCTGCTCGCGCTCTTTCACCAGTTGCAGCTTTTCTTCCGGATAGTAAATCAATGTACACAGCTCTTTCTTCTCGCTTTCACGCAAAGTATGGCCAAAGATTTCGTTTACTTTTCGTTTCACGGCTCCCGATCCGTTTTTCAACACATGCTGAAAAGCCTCGTATTCACCATGAATATCGGTCAAGAAATGTTCTGTTCCCTTTGGAAGATTCAGAATAGCTTCCAAATTGATAATTTCGGTACTGGCATCGGCTATCGTAGGAAAACTGCGAGAGAGCAATTGCAGATAGCGCAAATCGCCGACTATACTTTCCGGAGTAATGGTTCCCATAATTCTGTTATCTTATAATATTCTTATCCATGTAAAAAAAACATCAGCAATACCTGAGCTATAATAACCCTGATAAACATACACAACGGATAAACCGTAGCATAAGCGACCGACGGATTATCGCCTGGAATCGTATCGTTTGCATAGTTCAAAGCCATCGGATTGGCCATGCTTCCGCAAAGCATACCCGTCACCGATCCGAAATCGACTTTCGCCCATTTGAATGCCACAACACCGACTATCAAGACCGGAATAACGGTCAGGGCAAATCCGACAGCAATCCACAGCGCTCCTTCGGGTCTGAACACCGTTTCAAAAAAATGAGCACCGGCGTCCAACCCCAGACAAGCCAGATAGAGCGACAGGCCTAATGCACGAAGCATCAGGTTGGCACTGCGTGTGGTATATGTTACCATATGCATACGCGGGCCAAAAGTACCTATCAGGATACCTACAATAATAGGACCACCCGCCAAACCCAATTTTACGGGAGCACTTATACCAGGAATGCTAATGGGAACGGCTCCCAATGCCAATCCTAAAATAATGCCGACAAACACGGCTACCAGATTGGGCTCTTTCAAACTCTTAATAGCATTACCCAGCACTTTCTCAACATTGTGGATGGAAGCGGCCTCGCCTACTACCGTCAGTCTGTCGCCCAACTGCAAGGTCAGTTCGGCTGTAGCCAACAGCTGTACGCCACTACGATAAACACGGCTTATGTTAATTCCATAATGATTCCGCAAATGCAGTGAACCTAACTTTTTACCGTTCAGCTCGGGGCGCGTCACAACGATGCGCTGCGAAATCAGTTGGCTGTCAATCGCATTCCAATCAATATCTTCTTTATTCCAATCCGTATGTTCCTGTTCGCCAAACAATACAGTCAGTGCCGGCGCGTTCTTTTCGGAAGTAATAACCAATAAACGGTCGCCTTCCTTAATGACTTTGTCCGAAGTAGGTATACTGACATTTCCATCACGCCACAAACGGGAAATAACAAACTTCGGATAATTCTTCAACGCCCCGATCTCCTTAATACTCATATTGAAGATGGCAGGATTGTGAACCTGAAAGGCCGCAATATACGTTTTATTCTCATTCTCCTTTTCTTTCACTTCCAGATCTTCTTTCCGAACCATTACCTTACGCATCAGCAATATGGCCAGAATTACGCCCACCACTCCCAACGGATAGGTCACCGCACATCCCAATGCCGGCGTACTTGTCTCCAGGCCCAACTGTTTCAGCGTCTGCTGGGCGGCACCCAACGCCGGAGTATTGGTTGTAGCTCCACAAAGTATACCAACCATATCGGGCAAAGAGATTCCGCAAGCATAACTGCCCAAGACGGCCAATAGAGTGCCTACCAGAACGACACCAATGGCCAGAAGATTCAGCTGGACGCCTCCTTGACGAAAAGAACTGAAGAAACCCGGTCCTACCTGAAGCCCCAGGGCATAGACAAAAAGAACCAGACCGAAGCTTTCGGCATAATTCAGCATTTGCGGGTCGATGGATAGTCCAAAATGCCCCGACAGAATACCGGTAAAAAACACAAAAGTAACTCCAAGAGAGATGCCACAAACCCGCACTTTTCCCAAGCCTAATCCGATGGCGGAAATCAACGAAAGTACGATAACCGCCTGCAAGGCGGAGTGCTCAACGAACAAACTATATAACCAGTCCAAAGCGTTTCTTGATTAAATATACAATTTGACTAATGAAACCATGTCTTATGCAAAGATACACATTCTCTTCGGAGAGTGAAGAGAAAAGCCATAAAAAAAGCGGCTTACCTTTTTAACCGGCAACCGCTTCATTATTTGTAGTGGATACGAGAATCGAACTCGTATTGCATGCGTGAGAGGCATGTGTCCTAACCGTTAGACGAATCCACCGTCCCATCTCATTGTACACCCTCAGGGATTCGAACCCTGGACCCACTGATTAAGAGTCAGTTGCTCTACCAACTGAGCTAAGAGTGCATTAGGCGGAAGCTGGGGGATTCGAACCCCCGGTACGGTAACCCGTACGTCAGTTTAGCAAACTGGTGGTTTCAGCCACTCACCCAAACTTCCTTTAACCTGCATTATCTCTCAAATGCGGTGCAAAGGTATGGGAAACTTTTGGACTGTGCAAGTCTTTTCGATAGTTTTTTTTCGCCACCAGTTGCCAAAAACAGCTAATTGGCTAACATTCAAAACATAAAACATCGAAAAAAAATTCTTGATTTATATCAACACCCTCCTTCCCCCTTTTTCATACCTTTGCGCAATTTTATTTCAATACGCACAGTCCTGCAAAGGACTTGTACAAGATAAAGCACTATATATCTGCAATTTGTATATTAAGAAAGTCTTTTTCCCTATAAAAATTCAATAGGTATGAGTATGATACAACAGGAAAGTTTGAAAAAACGACTGGCCAAACTGGCTGCTCCCATATTTATAGAGACCCTGCTCATTATGATGCTCGGCGCCGTCGACACCATTATGCTAAGCCGGCATTCGGACAACAGCGTTGCTGCCGTAGGAGTAGTCAACCAAATCATCATGCTTACTTTTCTGGTTTTCGAAGTGATCAATCTGGGTACTTCTGTACTTTGCTCCCAATATCTGGGCGCACGCCTGCAAAAAAAGGTTGTTCAGGTAGTCGGCGTATCCATCCTGGTCAATCTCGCAGTAGGCATCACAGTCAGTCTTCTGTTATACCTTGGCGCCAGCCCGATTCTCCGGCTGATGGGGCTTACACCCGAGCTGATGAAAGACGGTTTGTCCTATATGCGCATAGTAGGTGCATTCGCATTCTTTCAGGCACTCTCCCTTACCCTTTCTGCTTCGTTGCGCAGTGCTAACAAGGCCATCTACCCCATGATGGTCACTGTGGTCGTCAACATACTGAACATTATCGGTAACTACTCCCTGATATTCGGCCGTTTCGGCTTTCCGGAACTTGGAGTAGAAGGTGCTGCCATTTCTACAGCTTTCAGTCGTGGTGTGTCCATGATCTTACTCTTTATCATTCTATTCCGCAAACATATCTCACGTTTCCCGCTGGCCTATTTCCGTCCTTTCCCCTGGATCGAACTGAAAAACCTGATGAAAGTAGGATTGCCTTCGGCCGGCGAGCAGTTGTCTTACAGTTCTTCGCAGGTGGTTATCACTTACTTCATCAATATGCTGGGAGTAGAGGCACTTGCCACACGAACCTACTGTGTCAACATCGTTATGTTCGCTTATCTGTTCAGCATATCCATGGCACAAGGGGGAGCCATCTGCATCGGCCATCTAATCGGAGAACGAAAACCTCATGCCGCCTTCCTTATGGGCAAATATGTCATGAAGAAGTCGGTGATGATCACCGTTATTCTTTCTACCATCCTTGCTTTATGCGGACATAGCATCCTGGGATGGCTTACTTCCAACCCCGAAATTATCCGCCTGGGAGTACTTATCCTATTCATAGACATCATTCTCGAAATAGGACGTCCTATCAACATCTTTGCCACAGCAGCCCTTCGGGCAGCAGGCGATGTCAATTATCCCTTCTACGTAGGACTCGTGGTTCAATGGAGCGTAGCTGTCGGATTGGGATATTTCTTCGGCATTCCACTCGGTTGGGGCATCTGCGGCATGTGGACAGCTTTCCTTTTAGACGAAAACATCCGGGGAGGTATTTTTGTACGTCGCTGGTACAGCATGAAATGGGCAAGCAAAAGTTTTGTAAAGAACTCCTAACTGCCCACAGCAAAGGTCACGAGCCAGAAAGGAGGAACATCAAAAACGCACGTTCTTCTTGCTCATTCAGTCTTAATATACTACCTTTGTTGTCGAAACAACAAATTATTGTAGATTATGGACGAGCTTTTAAAACAAACAATCGACCTGGCTGTCAATTCACGTTATCCCGGTATGCTGCCCGAAGCAAAAAGAATGCTCGGAGAGATTCTTATCCGTAAAGAAGTAGCCAAGGGAGAAGTTATGCTCAAGGAAGGCCAAATCAGCCATCACATCATCCTTGTTGGAAAAGGAATGATGCGACAATTCTATTACAAGGGGGGAAAAGACGTCACCGAACACTTTTCGTATGAAGGATGTGTCCTGATGTGCATTGAAAGCACCTTGAAAAAAGAGCCTACCAAATTGATGATTGAAGCTCTGGAAGACTGCATTGTCTATCTGCTACCATACGATAAATTGATGCAACTTACCGAAATATCCTGGGAGATAAACATGTTTTATAGGAAAATTCTGGAATACTCCCTCATCGTATCCCAAGTGAAAGCCGATTCCTGGCGTTTTGAGACCGCACGCGAACGTTACAACTTGTTGTTGAGCACACAACCTGAGGTCATCAAAAGAGCCCCTCTTTCGCATATTGCCTCCTATCTGCTAATGACCCCTGAAACATTAAGTCGGGTACGTTCGAATTCATAAATATATATTTCTTCGCCATAAACAGCATCCAGCATGCGGTTCAGTCCGTCGTAGGTGAACTTGTAGCCGCGGGTGGTTGTCTCGCCGCCTGTCTGCCAGGTCATGCTGCTGATATTGCCGTTGTAGCAGGGAGTGCCCGGGCCGTCGGTGTAGTGCAGGGCCTGCGAGAACTTGTTGCCGCTGATGGCTGTCAGCCAGCCGTTGCAAACAAAAAAAGCAACCCTTGAAACAGAATGAACTTCTGAATCAAGGATTGCTAAACTGTTAATGTATAAATTTATTAAATAACCGGATTAGGATAGGCAGATTACCATTCAAGCCAGAAGTAATCTGGAGTACGCAAAGTATCCCATAGTGTAATACCGACATCACGATTACATGAAATAACAATACTGGGTATATTGTCGATCCGATACCGGAATGTGCTATCTATAGTTCTTTCCCCACAAAATAACACAGTGTCTAAAGATGTGACACGTATTTTTATTTCAATGCTGTCATATCCTTTCTTGTTAAAACCGGCTACTTCCATTCCAAGCCAATCATCATAATATATCAGTTTTTGATCATCCGACATGTTTACATACAGGCCGTCAAAAACAAGTGTGTCGTTTATCCAGCACTGGATAGAGTCTTTGCCGGTACGTTCTTTATAACCTGTAAATACTCGAATGATGAAATCATTTGGGGGAATAGAATGGTCCCAGCATCCCGTAAACAAAGCAAGCAGACTTAGAAAAATAAAAATACGTGTTTTCATCTTACTACTTATTTATTCATTATTTCATTTTTCATTATTTGTCTCCAATCTGATATATGTCGGTTCAACTTGTTATGGATATAGTTATCCCGAATGGCTCGTATTTGGGAATGATCCAGTTGAGTCGCCTTGAGATAATTTCCTTCTTTTTCTTGAATAATTCTTTTCTGTGTCATCAAGTTTCCCACATCCATTCTGTGTTTCAGTCCCCCCGAATGTCCAAGTTCGTGGGCAAAAGTCCGGTTGTCATCCTTGTTCAGCATATTGGAAATAGCCTTCATTCCCACTTTTATATCTAAATGGCTTTCATAGGTTTCAGCCATAACCACACTACCGCTTTTTTTTGTCAACTCGTCCTGATCAACAATTTGTAAGACATGTTCATACTCTTTTATGTCATCAACAGAATTGACAGCCCTTAGTTGCAAATCTATTGTCGAAACAAATTCATCATCGGAAGAAGAGGTGTATGCGGTATTCACCTGATTTACGATCAGTTCAGTCAGTTTTTTCATATCAAGTTCTTGATTGCTGGAATTGTTTATCAAAGCTGCTCTGACTGTTATTTTGTATTCTATTTTACCAGTATCTTTATTGTAATGAGTTTGTATCCTCCAATCTTTTCCATCTGGATCTATGCGGCTTATAGGCTCATTTCCACAGTACGCATACGGACTCATCGAATAATACTTTTCCGCCATCGGATCTACCGTCGCAAACCTTCCTACCGCCGCATCATAGTGCCGTGCCCCATAGTCATACCAGTTCAGTCCTTTCTTCGTGTCCAGTTCCTTGCCGTTGTACTTGTAAGGCTGTACACTCGTAGAGTTGGCGAAGACACCTCCGAAAGGATAGTAATGGTTCGTTTCCTCCACTGTTCCGTTCTGGTCGATGACCACGCGGTTGTTTCCCTGATGGTCCTGCAGGTAGTAGTGGTACTTGCTGTCGGCCAAAGTGAGGTAACCGGCTTCCGTCAGCAGCAGCTTCTGCACACCGTTTTCATAGATCACGTTGCCGCAATAGTCCGTTGTGGTGGTCGTACCGTTGATGACATGCTTCGTGCGGAGCTTGGTTCCGTCGGCTGCATAAGTGTATTCAATGGTGCTTCCGTCCGTAAACGTGACCTTGCTTGGCAAATTTAAACAATTATACTGAATTTCGGAAATTCCTTTATTCAAATCTTTCGTTAGATTGCCGTTGGCGTCGTAGGCGTATTCGTTCGCCTGCTTTACGGCGTCCTTTAACTTAAAACCGCAAATTAATATTCAGACCTTTCATTTGATAAACAAAAAACTATCCTAACATGCATGATATGACATACCTGATGTTAGGATAGTAATTAAATGTTTCTTTCTTTTTGCAACGGAATCAACCTACGGTCAGAGAAAGAAGGAATTATTCCACAATTAAATTTGTAGCAGGGGTAAACTCCCAACCGGTCAATCCATTATCCTCTATGGCATTTTTCAAGCGTTCGCTAACATAGTCATTGGAGTCAATCCAAGAGATTGAGAAAAAATCGAGTTCCTTGTCAAAAAGGGAATTCATTACGATTCTGTTTCCCCAAATAGTTTGGCATACTCCTCCCTGCTTTTCCACTTCATCTCTTTTTCGAAACAACTCTTCTTTGGAGTTCACGGAAACTTCCCCAAATTTTTCTTTACTAGCTATGTTATATTCTATAAACGAACTCTTTTCAAAATCAACATAATCGATATAATCAGCGAGAATAGTCTTAAGCAAGAAATAGTCATGCTTTACTTTTCTTTTATACAGTCCTAAAGGATAAAATCGATGGGGGCACAGGTTATATTGATCCAAAGTTTTCCGTCCATTTTCACTAATAATAAATAGTTGACTACTGAAACTGCTGCTCACAAAATCTGTCAACTTGGCATAGCCAGCAAGCATCATACCATCAAGTTCAGGCATATAATCAGGAAAAGATTCCACATATTTATATAAGCTAAACAATGCTTTGGGAGCATCTGGATTATATCCCTTAATAAACTTGTGAACTTGTGGGAAATCCTTTCCCACAATGTTTTCGTTAATCGATTCCTTTATAATGTAATATTTCATAATTTTATAAATTTAACTATGCCATGGGTTCTTATATTCAACCTTTATTAGCTCAGTAGGTTTTAAAATTTTGGTATTATCCATAGGTAAAACTTGCTGTTCCAACTTCAAATCATTTATCTTGATATTCGGATTATTTTCTATTGCATTTTTAGCTTTGGAACTAATCTCTTTTACCACATCTACAGCCTGTTCTGGTGTCATTCGGGGATTTTTGTTGAAAGCCTCCTTCAAATTCTGCTCAATCTGTCTCGTATAGTTCGGATGTTTCGCATGTTGTCCCTCACCGGTAGCTTTGCTAAATTTGTCAACAGATATCTTATTCCCTTTTCCTTCTAACTTAAAGCCTCCTTCCTTAGCTGTTTTAATTACATCATTTCCCTTCAATGACCTGGGAATGATATGATGTTCTTCTTTCGGTAAAGCCTTGACTATCTTATCCGAAGTTCCAAGCATCCCAATATTCCTCCCGGTAGCAATAATTGGATTGCTTGTCCCTAAAATAGGGGGATTCATTCCAAAGAAGGTCGGAGGTATTATGAGTTGTTTACCATCCGAATCAACAAATTTCATCGGATTATTCGCACAATACACATACGGACTCATCGAATAATACTTCTCCGCCATCGGATCCACCGTCGCAAACCTTCCTATCGCCGCATCATAGTGCCGTGCCCCATAGTCATACCAGTTCAGGCCTTTCTTCGTGTCCAGTTCCTTGCCGTTATACTTATAGGGCTGGACGGAAGAAGTTGAAGCGAAGACACCTCCGAAGGGGTAGTAATGATTCGTTTCCTCTACAGTTCCGTTCTGGTCGATAACCACGCGGTTGTTTCCCTGATGGTCCTGCAGGTAGT
>OGEZ01000349.1_pt1 | contig 44750 bp, 40 predicted proteins | sample 1570831 | NCBI WGS metagenome assembly OGEZ01 (sample SAMEA2582059, study PRJEB24529) | metagenome | biome: Human gut stool | place: China | collected 2011
GAAAGGGGCGAGCAGCCCCTTTCTCGTGGATCCAGCGCGTCGAAATCGCTGGTGCTTTTCTGGTTCTCTTTTGGCACGCAAAAGAGAACGTAGCTTAAAGGAAGAAGAACCTTCCCTCTATCAAAGGAGAACCAAAAATGAAAGTCTTTGATCTACATTGTGACACCCTGAGTGAGCTGCGCTACGCCGAAAAGGCGGGTACGCCCAAGAGCTTTGCGCAGAATGATCTGCATATCGACTTGCAGAAACTGAAAAAGGGCGACTATATGCTGCAGTGCTTCGCCGCCTTTGTCAATCTGGGCGACAAGACCCCCGGTGCCGACCCGCTGGTGACGGCGCTGGAAGAAATCGACGTCTTCAAACGCATCATGGAAAAATACCCGGAGGATATTGCTCCGGTGTATCAACCCTCTGACATCCGCAAGAACGCCGCCGAGGGCAAGATCAGCGGAATGCTCACCATCGAAGAGGGCGGCTGCTGCAAGGGCAGCATCGGCGTGCTGCGCCGGATGTACGAGCTGGGCGTCCGCATGATGACCCTGACCTGGAACCACGAGAACGAGCTTGCCAGCCCCAACGTCGTCCCCGGCGGGGGCCACAACATCTGGCCCTGCGCCCCCAACACCGAGACGGGCTTGAAGGAGAAGGGCTTCGAGTTCCTGGCTGAGATGGAGCGTCTGCACATCATCGCAGACGTGAGCCACCTGTCCGACAAGGGCTTCTGGGACATTGTGGAGCACTCCACCCGCCCCTTTGCGGCCAGCCACTCCAACTGCCGCGCCCTCGCGCCCCACTGCCGCAACCTCACCGACGAGATGATCCGCGCCCTCGCCAACAAGGGCGGCCTCGTGGGTCTGAACTACTGCAGCGGCTTCCTCGACAACCAGCCCGAAGAAAAGCTCTGCCGCAGCACCACGGCCCTGATGGCAAAGCACGCGGCCCACTTCAAGCAGGTGGGCGGCATTGAGATCATCGGTCTGGGCAGTGACTTCGACGGCATTGGCGGCAAGCTGGAAATGGACGACTGTTCCAAGCTCCCGCTGCTGGCCGACGCACTCCGCCGCGAGGGCTTCACCGAGGACGAGGTGGAGGCCATCTTCTACCGCAACGCCCGGCGGTTCTTCGAAGAAAACCTCTAAATAATGTATAAAACGACAGGGAGATTCCAAAATGGATAAAAACATGACGCTGGAAAAGCGTATTGCCGCCGAGCTGTATTCCTATCAGGGCAAGATGAGCGTCTTTGTGGACGATCTGCACGGCCACACGGTCGAAATCGGCGCTGACGAGGAATTTGAGACGGCTTCCACCATCAAGGCATATATCCTCGCAGCCCTGTATCTGCAGGCCAGCCGGGGCAAAGCCAGCCTCGAGGAAAAAATCACCTACAAGCCCGAGCACTTTGTGGACGGTTCCGGTATGCTCCGGGCGCTGGGCGTGGGCGCAAGTCTGAAAGTTAAAGACGCCGCCACCATGATGATCATCTGCTCCGACAACATCGCCACCAACATGGTCATCGACTATCTGGGGCTGGACACCATCAACGCCTGCATCCGGGAGATGGGCTTTGCCCACACCGTCCTGCACAACCCGCTCCACTTTGATATTTACAGCGACCTCGGCACCACGACGCCCCGGGACTACGCCTCGCTGTTTGCGCAGGTGGCAAAGGGAACGCTCGTCAGCGCTGAGGCCAGCGCCGAGATGCTGGCCATCTTCCGTCAGCAGCACTACAATACCATGCTGACCCACGACTTCCCTCAGTTCTATCTCGACTGCGAGGAGACCGGCGAGCCGGAACTCATCTGGGTGGCCAGCAAGAGCGGCAGCATGAACGCCTGCCGCAACGACGGCGGCATCGTTCACACCCCCTACGGCGAGTATGTCATCGTCCTGATGAACAAGGACTTCCACGACATCATCGAGTACAATGACCATCCCTCCATGGTCTACGGTGCCCGGGTGTCCCGGATGATACTCGACCAGATCTTGGCCTGCGAGGGTGAGCTGTACAAGTAAAATCGTGGAAAAAAATAGGAATATTAAGGGGAATCATAACAATGGGTATTCAAATCAGCCTGCCGATGATGGCATTTCTGGTGTTCATGACCGGCTTTGCGGGCTTTGTCGATTCGGCAGCGGGCGGCGGCGGACTCATCAGTCTGCCGGCCTATCTCTTCGCGGGCCTGCCGCCTCACTATACTTACGCCACCAACAAATTCAGCGCCGCCTGCGGCACGACGTTCGCCACGGCCAACTTCTTCAAGAACGGCGCGATGAACCTCAAGGTGGGCATCCTCGCCGCCATCGGAAGCTTTGCGGGCAGTGCCTTGGGCGCACACATCGTCCTGATGCTCAGTGATGAGGTGCTGCAGATGATGATGTTCATCATCCTGCCCATCGCGGCAGTCATCATCCTGTGGCGGCGCAACCTCCCGGACGAGAACCGGGACGACGGCACACTGAATTTGAAAAAGGCCCTGCTGGCCCTGGGGATCGGCCTCGGCATCGGTCTGTACGACGGCATGGTGGGGCCAGGCACCGGGACCTTTGCCATCATCGCTTTCACCAGCTTGATGGGCTTCGACCTGCGCACCGCCAACGGCAACGCCAAGGTGCTCAACCTCGCCAGCAACTACGCCAGCCTCTTCACCTATCTGAGCAGCGGGCTGGTGGTCTTTCCGGTGGGCATCCCCTGCGCCATCAGCAACATCGTCGGCAACATCATCGGCTCTCACTTCGCCCTGAGAAAGGGCGCAAAGTTCATCCGCCCCATGATGCTCGTGGTGCTGGTGCTTTTGCTGGGCAAGCTCATCACGGATATGCTGTAAGGAAAAACGAAAAGAGGCTGCTGTGCAGATGCACAGCAGCCTCTTCCTATATCCTCTTAGTCGATGACCAGCCCGTTATCAAAGAAGGCCAGACCAAACGCACCGGGACCGGCGTGGGTGCCGATGACGCAGCCGATCTGGCGCACCAGCGGCTCGGGAAGGCCGAGATTGTCCACCAGATAGGTCTGGATGGGGTTCACCTCGCGGGAGCTGATGGTGTAACCGGCCAGAGAGGGGAAACGGGGATTGACGCCGCCCAGCTCCTCGATCTTCTTGAAGAGGGCGACGTATGCGCCGGGCAGGCCCCGGGCCTTGCCGGCCATGGCGACTTTGCCCTCCTTGATGGTGATGAGGGGCTTGATGCCCAGCATCCCGCCGGCCACGGCGACGGCGGCGGGCAGACGACCGCCCTTGCGCAGATACTTCAGGTCGTCGATGGCGGCGACGAGGTGCAGGTGCTCCTTGGCGTGCTCGAGGGTGGCGGCGATCTGGACGGCAGACTTGCCTTCATCCCGCAGGTGTGCGGCCATACGCACCAGCAGACCCTCGCCGAGGCAGACATTGGTGCTGTCCACGAAGAGGACGTTGTCCACGTTGGCCAGGTCTGCGGCCAGCTTCGCACACTGATAGGTGCCGGACAGCTCATGGGACAGGAAGATGCCCACGACCTCGTCTCCGGCGGCAGCAGCCTCGGCGTAGAACTTTTCGAACAGCTCAGGGCTGGGCTGGCTGGTGGTGGGCAGCTTTTTGCAGCCGGCCATGTGCTCGTAGTACTCGCTGGGAGTCAGGTCCACGCCGTCCCGGATGACGGTGCCGTCCTCGAGGGTGACGTTGAGGGGGATGACGTCCACACCCAGCTGCGCGGCCTCGGCGGGCAGGATGTCGGATGCGGAATCGGTAAGAATGCGTATCATATAGCTCGTACCTCCATGGGTGCGTTCATCGTGTGTCTTTGGTAAAACGACAAATCTATAAAAAAGTCGTACAAAGTATACCAGAACGCCGGGCGGAATGTCAATCTTTTGAGTGAAATTTCTTCGAATGAACGAAAAACTGCTTGCAAAACGGGGCGGCAGTATGGTACAATGTCCGCCGACAGGAGGGGGCGCCGTGAAAAGACTGATAAGGGAAACGGAAAAGCCGTCTTTTCCGGCTCAGTGCCGGGTCCTGGCCGAGGCGGCCGTGCTCTGGGGGCTGCTGGCGGCGGGAGCACAGCTGCTGCTCCCGGCGGAAAAGACGGCTCTGCCCGAGGGCGCGGCCCTCGCGTGGGCTGCGCTGCGCATCTGCCTTGTGACCCCTCTGGCGGAAGAGCTTGCCTTCCGGGGCGGAGCGCTCTATCTTTTGCAGCCGCTGGGCGGCGCGGGGGCTGTGGTAGTGCAGGCGGTGCTTTTTGCGGCTCTGCACGGCAGCTGGACGGCCCGGGCCTATGCGCTGGGCATGGGGCTCATCTTCGGCTGGGCGGCCCGGAAAGCGAAGAGCGTATGGCCCGGCAGCGCGTTACATATTATAAATAACTGCCTCGTGTTTGCCGCACGGCTGGCAGAAAGGGGAATGGGATGACCGATTTTGAGCTGATGGGCGCGGCGCTGGAAGAGGCCCGGAAGGCCGCTGCGCTGGGCGAAGTGCCGGTGGGCGCGGTAGTGGCGAAGGACGGAGAGATCATCTCTGCCGCCCACAACACCCGCGAGACGGAGAAAAACGCCCTCCACCACGCGGAGCTGCTGGCCATCGACGCGGCCTGCAAAAAGCTGGGCGGCTGGCGGCTGTGGCAGTGTGAGCTGTTCGTGACGCTGGAACCCTGCCCCATGTGCAGCGGCGCCATCATCAACAGCCGCATCAAGCGGGTGGTGTACGGTGCCGCCGACGTCAAGGCGGGCTGCTGCGGCTCGGTGACAGACCTCTTCGCCCAGCCCTTCAACCATCACCCCATCATCGAGAAGGGACTGCGGGCCGATGAGGCACAGCAGCTTTTGCAGGAATTTTTCGTTTCACTGCGGGCCAGGCGGGCCGCAAAGCCCCGCTGGAAGCCGCCCGTGAACCCCTGAATCTGTGAAAAAAGTGGGAACTGCGTGAAAAAATCACCGGTGACCACTTTATTTTTTCGCCCGATTGTGCTATATTATTCAATGGAAACTTGTCGAAACCACACAAATGCCGCCGGGCGCGCCGCAGAGCCGGACTAGACCGGAAAAAGTGAGCAGAGCGCAGCTCCGGCGGGGTGGGGGAAGCTGTTTCCTTTCCCGCCGCAGAGGCTTTGACACGAAGAGGCGCTGCGGCCGAAAATAGTGGACAGGAGGGTTTGACTCTTGTACAACGACGAATTTGAGCTGACATTTGACCTTGCAGACGCCGGGCCGAAGAAAGAACAGCGCAGGCCGACCCTGCCCGAGCCGGAAGAAGCGGCTGTGGCCGCACCGCCGGTGCAGGAAACGAGGGAAATGCCGGTCAGCGCTGCGCCGGAGAACACACCGCCACCGGAACGCGAGCCGGAACCTGCGGCAGAGCCCCGGAGCACTGCCCCGGCGGCGAAGGACCGCACCGTCCTCATCTCGGGCGGCGACCGGGGCATCGGCGCAGCAGCAGCCCGCGCATTCTATGCGGCGGGCTGCCGGGTGGCAGTGTTCTACCACACCAACGCCGAGGCCGCCGCAGCCCTGCAAAAAGAGCTGCCGGGCGTACTGGCCGTCCAGTGTGACGTGGCCAGCCGGGCCAGCTGTGAGCTGGCCTTCCGCGCCGCCGAGCAGGCGCTGGGCCGGGTGGATGTGCTGGTGAGCAACGCGGGCATCGCCCAGCAGAAGCTGTTCACCGACATCACGCCGGAAGAGTGGCAGCGGATGCTGGACGTCAACCTGACCGGTGCGTTCAACCTCTGCCAGCTGGCCCTGCCCGGGATGATACGCCGCAAAGCGGGCCGTATCCTTACCGTGAGCAGCATGTGGGGCCAGACCGGCGGCAGCTGCGAGGTACACTATTCCGCCGCCAAAGCGGGCCTCATCGGCCTGACCAAGGCACTGGCAAAAGAAGAAGGTCCCAGCGGCATCACCGTGAACTGTGTGGCCCCCGGCGTCATCGACACCGATATGATGGCCTCGTTCACTGCTGAGGACAAAGCGGCATTGGCCGAAGAGACCCCTGTGGGCCGTCTCGGCACCGCCGAAGAGGTGGCAAAGCTTCTGCTGTACCTCGCCGGAGAAGACGCCGGCTACATCACCGGCCAGGTGTTCGGCGTCAACGGAGGTCTTGTGATTTAAGAAGCAAGGCCGAAACTATGAGACAAGTTCACTTGCGGGGCGCTTCCCCCGCAGTGAGAAGGAGAGAGCGAAATGGGCATGACTTTGAAGGAACTGTTGACGAAAGGCGAAGGCACCCTGTCGGCACAGGAGGCCAAAACTTTGGCTGTACAGTGCAGGATGGATGTGGAAACGCTCTATACGCTCCTTGAAGAGCGCGGCATCAAGATCATCGAGGATGAGGCCGACGCCGATGTGAATCTGGACGTGGACAGCATCATCGCCGAGGTGGAAAACGCCGAGAACAACAGCGACGAGCTGGGTCTGGGCGGCGACGACGAGGAAGAAGCCGCCGAGGAGAACCCTGCCGACCTGAAGGCTGCGATGGATGAGCTGCTGGACGACCCCGTCAAGAACTACCTCAAGCAGATCGGCCAGATCCCTCTGCTGAGCGCGGAGCAGGAAGTTGACCTGAGCAAGCGCATCCACGCCGGCGCCGAGGCTGCCCATATCCTGCAGGCCGACCGCCAGAAGTACGGTGCGCCCGAGTACATCAAGAAGAACAGCGCCCGCTTCTCGTTCGAGGAAGACGAGAACAGCCGCAGCTACACCGAGGACATCGACGAAGAGGGCAGCGAGAAGCCCAGCGTGGACGCCGAGGAAAAGGCCGCTGAGGAAGAGGCCATGGAGGCTGTGGAGAACGGCCCCCTGACCGAGGAGCGCCGTCAGGAGCTGCTGAAGACCCGCCGCGACGGCCTGAACGCCCGCCGCAGCCTGAGCGAAGCGAACCTCCGTCTGGTGGTCTCCATCGCCAAGAAGCATGTGGGCCACAATCTGGCCTTCCTCGACCTCATCCAGGAGGGCAACATCGGCCTCATCAAGGCGGCTGAGAAGTTCGACTGCGACCGCGGCTTCCGCTTCTCCACCTATGCGACCTGGTGGATCCGTCAGGCCATCACCCGCGCCATCGCCGACCAGGCCCGCACCATCCGCATCCCGGTGCATATGGTCGAGACCATCAACCGGATGCGTCAGGCGACCAACCAGCTGGTCTACCAGAACGGCCACGAGCCCACCCCGGAAGAGCTGGCAAAGGCCATGGACATGAGCGTCGAGCGTGTGCGTGAGATCCAGCGCATGGCACAGGAGCCCGCCAGCCTTGAGAGCCCCGTGGGCGAGGAAGAGGATTCCTCTCTGGGCGATTTCGTCGCCGACGAGAACGCCGAGGCTCCCGGCAAGGCTGCTGACCGTGCCATGGTGGCCCAGCAGATCAATCAGGCCCTCAAGAGCCTGACCCCCCGTGAAGAGAAGGTCATCCGTCTCCGCTTTGGTCTGGACGATGGCCGTCCCCGCACGCTGGAAGAGGTGGGCCGCGACTTCGGCGTCACCCGTGAGCGCGTCCGCCAGATCGAGGCAAAGGCCATCCGCAAGCTGCACAGCCGCAAGTGCCTGGCCCTGCTGAACGGCCTTATCGAGTGATAAAGTAAGACTCCCTCAGTCATCGCTGCGCGATGCCAGCTCCCTCAAAGAGGGAGCCCTTGGCAAAACCGGAAAGTTGTCCGTACTGCCAAAGGCCCCATCTTCGAGGGGGCTGTCTGCGCAAGCAGACTGGGGGAGTTTTTTCGTGAAAACCGACTTTTTTGCAAAATGCCAGATTTTTTTGCAAAAAACGCTTGCAATGCGGCAGAGTTTATGGTATTATAATTGAGCTGTGAGTGTGCTGCTATAGCTCAGTTGGTAGAGCGCATCCTTGGTAAGGATGAGGTCTCCAGTTCGAATCTGGATAGCAGCTCCAGCTCAGAACACCCTGAAGCCATCAAGGCTTCGGGGTGTTTTTTTGTTTGCTCCGGTCCGGCGGGGCAGTGGGGGCGGGCAGGGGCGGCAAACGCACCATCGTGATATTTTAGCCGGGATACATGGACGAGAACGCTGGTGGCCTGCACAAAAGGTGCGGGTCAACGGCGTTTTTTGTCATTTTTGCTAAAAAAAGTGGGGCAAGATTGTTCAACTGTTATATTGCACAGATAGTAGGGGGGGGGTATAATGAATTTGGCAGAAAAGCCACAAAATACAAAACAGGAGGTAAAAATCATGCGAAGAAAAAAATTGCTCCGGCAAGTCGCGGCGGCGGCCGTGGCCCTGAGCATGGCGGTATCCCTTTCCGCCCCGGCATTTGCGGCCACCTTTGATCTTTCCAACGGCGGCCTTGTGATCACGGCAAATGGTAGCGGCATCACCGTGGAGCAGGACAACGGAACATCGTCTAGCTACGGCACCGATGAGGTGATCGAGATCACCGGCATCTATAAACCCGCTGGTGAGGCTATGCAGACCGCTGAGGAGGACCAGCAGGATGAAAACCAGACTGTGACCCCGGCTAAGGCTTCGGTCAAGGAGGAGACCTCGGAGGAGACCTCGGGGGCAGAGAACGCCCCCACTGCTGAGGAAAAGCAGGAGGATACCGAAGATCCGGCTGACTCTGAGGAGAATACCGAGACCGAAAATAAGGATAAAAACAACGCCCCTGCGAAACAGGAAGAGCAGAAGCAGAATGCCCCTGCAAACGGGGAGCTGAATGCTTCCGCTGGCGAGCGGCAGGAGTCCAAAGCAGAGGACGAGGGCCAGCCCAAGCCAGAGGCCAAGGCTTCTGCCGAGGCTACTGCCAGCGCCTCTGATGATGCCTCCAATGGCCCCCGCAAGGCTCCGGCCCGCAGCAGCGGCGAGGGAGAGCGCAGCGGCGAGAAAAGTGAGCGCACCGGTATTGTCCAGATCATCAACAATACCGTCAATAAAATCAAGGTGTCGCTGAGCAATGCGCATATCGATCTGCCGACTGCGGCAGATACCTCGGCTCGTGGCATGGCGGCCATTGATGTGCAGGGTGGTGATGTAGAGCTCAAGTTTTCGGGCAGGAACACCCTGACGGGCTCGGGCCAGAGCGCCGGTATCCAGAAAAACGATGATGTCAGCACCGGCACGCTCACCATTACCGCAGACAGCCAGAGCGATACCCTCGATGTAAAGGTCGATGAAAATGCCCTGGGTCAGGATTACCAAGGCGCTGCCATCGGTGGACATGGAAAAAAAACCTCTGGAGAATACGCCGGCTATGGCACGAAGAACATTGTGATCGAGGGCAAAGGTACCGTCAACACGAATGCCCAGATCGGCAGCGGCTATAGAGGCGGCGCAGCTACCGGCATTGTGATCCGGGGAAACGCTGTGGTCAATGTGGAAAACTATGGCATCGGCGGCATTGGTCTTCCTGAGTGGGATGCTGCAGAAAAACCCGGCGTAACGGACGTTACCATCACCGACAGTGCCAAGGTGACTGTTAAAAATGGCACCATTGGCAGTGGTGTACGCACAGGAGATGTGTGCGGCAACGCTAAAATCGAAATTTCTGGAAACGCTGAGGTAAATGTTGAGGGCGGCGACAACGCAGCAGCCATTGGCAGCGGTGCAGGCGGCGATGCGAATGTTACGATTACCGGCAACGCCAAGGTGACGGCTGTGCAGAAGAGTAAATGGTACGGCGGCGGCGCAGGCATCGGCGGCGGCGCAAATGGTACCGGCGATGTGATCATTGGCGGCAAAGCGCAGGTCAAGGCCACCGGCAGTGCCGAGAAGCACGATGGCAGCGGTGCCTATGGCGCGGGCGCTGCCATTGGCGATGGCGGAACGACTAGTAAGAAGGGTACTGATACTGTCCAAAAAGGCAAGAATAGATTTACAACTGACAAGATGAGCATCCAGAACGGTGCAAAAGTAGAAATGACCAATATAGGCCATAACAGCCCGAACACGGTGACCCAAACACGTCAGAACGGCCAATGGGTGACCGAGGGGAATGAGGTACAGCCCACGGAAAAGTGCAGGCATTCGAAGGGCGAATACGAGGCAGAGCGTGTCTCCCCGAATTGTACGAAAAAGGGCTCTCAGACCTACCGGTGCAGCTCCTGCGGTGAGGTCACCCATGTGGACTCGATTGATCCGAACCCCGATTCAACCTGGTCCCATAGTTGGGGGGAGACGGTAACAGTCCAGCCCACCTGCACCCAGAAAGGCTACAATGTATACAAGTGCAGCCGCTGCCACCAGGAATACGGCTCGCATTTCAAGTTTGTTGATGCTCTGGGTCATCAGTTCGAAGAGACAGACAAAGTAGTTCCCCCCACCTGCACCGAGAAGGGCTACACTGTGTATGAGTGCTCGGTGTGCCACGAGACCAAGCAGGATGACAAGACCGAGCCCACCGGCGTACACACCTACACGGAGCCGGTGAAGACTGTTGCCCCCACCTATACTGAGATGGGTTACACGGTGTACAAGTGCCAGACCTGCGATGCCACCGAGCAGCGGGACTGGGTGCCCATGCTGGAGCGGGAGAGCACCAACGGCGCCCCCAACTACACCGTGACCGGCGCAGAGACCTACGAGACCTCTGTGGTGGATGGCCGGTACATCATTGCGGTACCCTCTGAGGATGCCGCCCTCAACGCTGTGCTGGGCGACCTGCGGGCCATCAAGGCACAGGGTGCCAATGTGGTGGTGTTCCGCACCCGGAGCCGGGAGTCCAGCCTTGTCATCGACGAGATGCTGGCCATGGGTACCGACGTTACCCCCTTTGTGCTTGCCCACAACGGCGGCGAGGCCCGGCTCACCATCAACGGCGCAGCTCATAACGAGCTGATCCACTAACTTACCCCGGCGGGGCGTACCGCATCGCCCTGCTTTCTCCATATTGCAAAGCCCCCCGGCACGTCCGCATGGTGCCGGGGGGCCTTTTTGCGCAGCAAAAAGCAGACCGGGTGGTAAAAATGACCGGAAATACAAAAAACCACCTGAACCGCAAGGATTCAAGTGGTTTTTTCTCGATGGAGCTGCTATCCAGATTCGAACTGGAGACCTCATCCTTACCAAGGATGCGCTCTACCAACTGAGCTATAGCAGCAAATGGCGACCCGGATCGGGCTCGAACCGACGACCCCCAGCGTGACAGGCTGGTGCTCTAACCAACTGAGCTACCGGGCCATGATCGCTCAAGTGCATCGTTTCTGGCGATTGACCGCCGGAACGTGTGTTATTATACCTGAGAAACGCGCGGTTGTCAAGCATGAATTTTAGAAAATGTCAAAAAAGTTTTGGAAAGTCCGACATTCCGGGAAAAATACAAAAACAAAGCGCACAGAGTACTCTCTGTGCGCTTGTGGCAGGGGTAGTAAGTCTCGAACTCACGGCACGCGGTTTTGGAGACCGCTGCTCTACCAACTGAGCTATACCCCTACAGATATTCCGCATTCGCTGAATGCTTGATTATTATATAAGATTCTGTGCGGAATGTCAAGCATGAATTTCGCTTTTTTTGCAAAAAGCGGGAGGCAGGGAAAGCTTTTTCGCAAAACGACGCCGAAAACAGGTGGAACTTCGGCTTTCCACCTTGAAGGAAAGCGGGAAATAGTGTATTATAAGGGGTATCAAAAGTGTAATTCCGGGCTTGCTATGCCCTGACAGGGGGAACGCCACTATGGCAGATAAAAACTTTTTGACCGAGATCATTGACGCCGACCTCGCCGAAGGCAAAATCCGCGAGATCCATACCCGCTTCCCGCCGGAGCCCAACGGCTACCTGCACATCGGCAGCGCCAAGGCGATCTATATCAACTGGTCCATCGCAAACCAGTACGGCGGCAAGTTTAATCTCCGCCTCGACGACACCAACCCCGCCCGCGAAGGGGAAGAGTATGTCAACAGCATCATCGAGGACCTGCACTGGCTGGGTGCCGACCCCAATGGCGGCATCTTCTACGGCAGCGACTATTTCGACAAGTGCTATGAGTACGCCGAGAAGCTCATCCTCGAGGGCAAGGCATACGTCGATGACCTGACCCGCGACGAGATGCGCGAGTACCGCGGCAGCGACGCAGGCAAGCCCTCCCGTCCCTCTCCGTGGCGCGACCGCACCCCGGAAGAGAACCTCGACCTCTTCCGCCGGATGCGTGCAGGCGAGTTCAAGGAGGGAGAAAAGACCCTCCGCGCCAAGATCGACCTCGCCAGCCCCAACATGAACATGCGTGACCCGGCCATCTACCGCATCAAGTACGCCGAGCATCACCGTCAGGGCAATAAGTGGTGCATCTACCCGATGTACGACTTCGCCCACCCCATCCAGGACGCCATCGAGGGCATCACCCACAGCATGTGCAGCCTCGAGTTCGAGAACCACCGCCCGCTGTACAACTGGGTCATCGAGAACATCTTTGGCACCGAGTTCCCCAAGCAGCGTGAGTTTGCCCGCCTGAACATGACCAACACCGTCATGAGCAAGCGCTATCTGCGTGAGCTGGTGGAGATGGGCATCGTGGATGGCTGGGATGACCCCCGCATGCCCACCCTGTGCGGCCTGCGCCGCCGCGGCTATACCGCTTCTTCTATCTTCACCTTCGTGCGGGAGGCCGGCATCTCCAAGTCCGACAACCTCATTGATATGCGCCAGCTGGAAGCCTGCATCCGCAGCGAGCTGGACCTGACCGCGCAGCGCCGCATCGCCGTGCTGGACCCCGTCAAGCTGGTGGTGGACAACTACCCCGCCGACAAGACCGAGTATTTCGACATCGCCAACAACCCCAACCGTGAAGCCAACGACACCACGACCCGCAAGGTCGCCTTCACGAAGGAGCTGTGGATCGAGAACGAGGACTTCGCCGAGGTGCCGCCTCCGAAGTTCAAGCGCCTGACCGTCGGCGGCGAAGTCCGCCTGATGGGCGGCTATCTCGTCAAGTGCGAGAGCGTCGAGAAGAACCCCGACGGCAGCATCGCTGTCATCCACTGCACCGCCGACCTCGAGACCGGCAACGGCAACCCTGCCGATGGCCGCAAGGTCAAGGGTACCATCCACTGGGTGAGCGCCGCCCACGCCGTGGATGCCGAGGTGCGCCTGTACGACAAGCTCTTCACCGAGGCGAACATGAATGCCATCCCCGAGGGCAGCGACTACAAGGATTATCTGAACCCCGACAGCGTTGTCGTCCGCAAGGGCTGCAAGCTGGAAGAGGCTCTGGCCGACGCAAAGCCCGGCGATAAGTTCCAGTTCGTGCGCACCGGTTTCTTCACTCCCGACTCGAAGAACCCCGGCGTGTACAATCGTGTCGTGACCCTGCGCGACAGCTTCAAGCCCGCAAAGTAACGAGCGGACCCCAAACATCGCAAAAGGAGCGCTTCACAGACCATGAAAAAACACATGACCCGCAATATTATCCTCATGCTGGTGCTGGACGTCATCCTCGGCATCGTGCTGGCCCTCTATATCGCCAACACCGGCACCGTGCCTGCTGCCGATAACGCCGACACCTACACCGACGGCACCTACACCGCCAGTGCGCAGGGCTGTCTGAGCGAGGTGGGCGTCACCGTGACCATCACCGGCGGCAAGGTGACGAATGTTGTGATAGACGCTTCCGGCGAGACGCCGGAGCTGGGCGGCAAGGCGGCAGAGACGCTGTCGGCCTCCCTGCTGGCGGCTGGCTCGACCGTCGGGGTGGATGCTGTCTCCGGCAGCACCATGACCAGCGACGCGGTATTTGCGGCAATGAACGATTGCCTTGCACAGGCCGCACAGTGATGAAGTTTTGAACGGAGCTGCTGCACGGCGTGCCTGTGCGGCAGCTTTTTTGCAGCCCTCTCAGGCGCTGGCGCGCCAGCTCCCCCGGAGGGGTGAGCCTTTGGCAGGCCGGGAAACTCTATGCTGGCTGCTGAAAGTGCAATGCAGCGTAAAAGAGCGGGCCTTGCTTTCGAGGATAGGAGTCGTTATGATACTGGATATTCTGCCGCTGGCGGGCGGCACGGCCCGCCTTGTGCGGGTGTACGGCGGCGAGCCCTGCGTAAAGCTGCCCGGGGCTGTTCCTGCGCCGGAAGGGGAGGGCCAGTGGCCCATCACTGAACTGGGCGATTACTGTTTTTCTGAAAAGCCCCGGGGTCTGCCCGGGCCGGAAAAGATTTGCCGCTATGAGCTGGCCGAGGACGGCAAGCTCTGTCTGACCCGTGCTTTTGGCCGGGATGTGAGCGGCAAAGAGCGGTACAGCTTCGACTTCGACGCCCCCGCCGCCCCGGCGCAGGACGACGAGCTCCACCCTGTCTGCGGGAACTTCCTGGAAGAAGTCACCCTGCCGGATAGTCTGCGGGTCATCGGCAGCTGCACATTCTACAACTGCCGCAGGCTGCGCCGCCTGACTGCCGGGACAGGAGAGCTGACCATGGGCAGCGATGTCTTCCTCAACTGCTTTGCGCTGGAAGACCTCATCATCCGCGCCACGCCCGAGCAGGCCACCGGCCTGTTTGCCCTCGTGGGCAGCATCACCGAGGCCGTGAGGGCGCTGTTCTGGCCGGTGGGGGAGGCCGCACCCCGGGCGGGGCTGTGGTATCCCGCCTACTGGGAGGACATCGAGGAGACGCCCGCCCACATCCTGCTCCACACCTTTTCGGGGCAGGGCTACCACTACCGGCAGTGCTTTCTCGAAAATAAGCTTCTCCCGGCGGAGTACGACGCCATCTTCCCGCAGGGCCACGACGCCGACGACGCTTCCGTGATGGCGATGCTCTGCTTCGACCGCCTGCGCTGGCCGTGGCAGCTGAGCGATGCCGCCCGGGATGCCTACCGGGACTTCCTCAAGACCAACACCGGGCGGGTGCTGACCCGTCTGCTCAAGGCGCAGGACACCGAGGGCATCAAAGCCCTGCTGGCGCTGGATGTGATGGATACGGATGCCTTTGCCGAGGGTGCTGCCCTCGCGGCCAAGGCCGACAATGCCGAAGCTGCCGCCCTGCTGGCCGACGCAGAGCACAAAAGGCGTGCCGCTGCGCCCCAAAAGAAGAGGTATGATTTTGATTTCTGAGAAGGAAAAGTTTTTTGACCCCCGCAAGCCCTTCCAGTCGGCCCGGCCCGAGACTCACGAAGAGTGGCAGGCCCGGATGGGCGGCGAGGTGCTGGCCGTGGTGCGCAGCGGGCTGTATCTGGACTTCCGCTTTCTGGACCAGGCCCTCTCGGCCCTGACGCCCACCGCCGACGAGCGGTGCGGTGTGCTGGCGACGGATGGGACCATTCTCTGCTACCAACCCAGCGCCCTGCTTCGGCTCTACCAGAAGAACCCCAAATATCTCAACCGGCTCTACCTCCACACGGTGTTCCACTGCATCTTCCGCCATCTCTGGCTGCGCGGCAAGCGGGACAAACGCCTGTGGGACCTTGCGTGTGACATTGCGGTGGAGAACGTCATCGACGGTCTTGGCCGCAAGAGCGTCCAGCGCCCCCTGACGTGGGTGCGCCAACACGCCTATGAGGAGATCATCGCGCAGGAAAAAGTGGCTGCTGCAGCTCCCATCTACCGCTGGCTGGTGCGGCAGACGCCCGGCGTTCTCCGCCAGCTGGAAAAAGAATTCTACACCGACGACCACCGCCTCTGGCCCAAAGATGCCCCCGAACAGCCTCAGCAGATGCCTGCGCCGCTGCCCCAGAGGACGTGGCAAAAAATCGGCGAGCGGATGCAGACAGAGCTGGAACTCCGGGACAAAGAGGCCGGTGAGGGCGCGGATGCCATGCGGGAGCAGATCAAAGCCGCAAACCGCAGCCGCCGCAGCTACGGCGACTTCCTGCGCCGGTTCTGCGTCACCCGGGAGGAAGTCCACCTCGACCCGGACGAGTTCGATTTGAACTTTTACACCTATGGCCTGTCGGTCTACGGCAACCTGCCCCTCATCGAGCCGCTGGAGACCCGGGAGAGCAAGAAGATAGAAGAGCTGGCCCTCGTCATCGACACCAGCTACTCCACCTCGGGTGAGCTGGTGCGGGCCTTTCTGGCCGAGACGTACACTCTGCTGAAGGGCAGGGAGAATTTCTTCCACCGGATGAATCTCCACCTCATCCAGGCCGACAACGCGGTGCGGCAGGATATTCCCGTCAAAAACGAAGACGACCTCATCCGTGCCATGAACCATTTCGAGCTGCGGGGCGGCGGCGGCACCGATTTCCGGCCCGCCTTCGAGTACGTCAGCCAGCTCTGCGCCGAGAAGAAGTTCTCAAACCTCCGGGGCCTGCTCTATTTTACCGACGGTATGGGGACTTACCCGGCCCGACGCCCGGCTTACGACACGGCATTTCTATTTCTGGGCGACCGCTTCGACGACGCCAATGTGCCGCCCTGGGCAATGAAAGTGGTGCTGGACGAAGAAGAATTTACCGGTGAGGCCGCCCGCAGCGCCTCGGCCCTGTCCGAAGCGCTGGCGGAGGAAGACGACCTCTACCGTGACCTCAACAATTCGTGATAACGAGGGAAAGAATATGAACATCAAACGAGCCAAAGAAGAGATCGAGCATACCGTCAAAGCGTACCTCGCCAAAGATGCTCTGGGCGAATACGCCATCCCGGCCATCCGCCAGCGCCCCATCCTGCTGATGGGGCCTCCGGGCATCGGCAAGACCCAGGTCATGGAGCAGGCGGCGCGGGAGTGCGGCGTGGCGCTGGTGGCCTATACCATCACCCATCACACCCGCCAGAGCGCCGTGGGCCTGCCCTTCATCCGTCAACGCAACTACGGCGGCCGGGACGTCTCTGTGACGGAGTACACCATGAGCGAGATCATCGCCAGCGTCTACGCCAAGATGGAGGCCACCGGCTTGAAAGAGGGCATCCTCTTCATCGACGAGATCAACTGTGTCTCCGAGACGCTGGCCCCCACCATGCTGCAGTTTTTGCAGTGCAAGACCTTCGGCAATCAGGCCGTGCCTGCGGGCTGGGTCATCGTGGCGGCAGGCAACCCGCCGGAGTACAATAAATCCGTCCGCGATTTCGACATCGTCACCCTCGACCGCGTCCGCCGGATGGACATTGAGCCGGATCTGCCGGTCTGGAAGGACTACGCCCGTGCAGCTCACATCCACAGCGCTATCCTGAGCTACCTCGAACTGCACCCCCAGAACTTCTACCAGATAAACGCCGACGTGGACGGCACCCAGTTCGTCACCGCCCGCGGCTGGGAAGACCTCTCCAACCTGCTCAATACCTATGAGTCGCTGGGCCTGCAGGCCGACGAAGAGCTCATCCGCCAGTATATCCAGCACCAGAAGATCGCCGAGGACTTCTCGGCCTACCTCGACCTCTACTACAAGTACCGTGACGACTACGGCGTGGAGGATATTCTGGCCGGTCAGGCCAAGCCTGCCGCTTTTGCGCGGCTGCTGCAGGCTCCTTTTGACGAGAAGCTGAGCCTCGTGAGCCTGATCCTGTCCGGCCTCGAGACGCGCTTCTCTGCCTCCCGGCGGGCAGACGCTGCGGCCGACAGCTGCTATGCCTTCTTGCGGGAGACGAAGAAAGCCTTTGCCGAAATGCCCGCAGAGCTGGTACAGGAGCCGAACTGCTGGGCGCAGCTCTTTGACCAGATGACCGCCGACTACGAGGCCGAGACCCAGAAAAAGCGGACCGCCGGTCTGCTGGATAAGCCCACGCTGGAAGCCCGCTTGCAGACCGCCAAGACCCTGCGCGGCTGGGAGAAAGAACTTCTGCGCGCCGCTGCGCCGGACGCGGATGCCGCCTTCAAGGTGCTGCGCACCCAGTTCGGCACCCTGTCGGATGCCCGGGACACCGCCCAGCAGACGGCCAGCGCCGCGCTGGAAGCGGCCTTCGACTTTATGGAGCAGGCATTCGCCGAGAGTCAGGAGATGGTGGTCTTCGTCACCGAGCTGACCCTCTCGCCCGCCGCCCATGCCTTCATCGCCGAAAACGGCTGTGAGCGATATTTCCAGTACAACAAAGACCTCCTGCTTGACCACCGCAAGGCGGCTCTGAACCAGGAGCTGGAGGCCGAACAGCGTCGGCACGGGCTGCTGTAAAAGATATAAACGCAAACGAGAGGCCGCACAGCTGTGCGGCCTCTCGTTTTGTATGCAAAAAAGAAAAAGCATCTTGATAAAATCAAGATGCTTGGTGGTTGCGGGGGCCGGATTTGAACCAACGACCTTCGGGTTATGAGCCCGACGAGCTACCAGACTGCTCCACCCCGCGATATTTACTTTTTGCTGTCGGCCTCTCGCTGACTGCTCAAGTATAATACCACAAGGCGGGGGACTTGTCAAGCATTTTTTCAAAAAGAATATGACTTTTTTGAAAAGGCCGCTGCCGGAAACAAAAAGCGCCCCATTCTGGGGCGCTTCGACAGAGCGAATATCACTTGCGGGTGCGGCGGCGCACGAAGCGGACAACGAGGGCGGCTGCGGTCAGAACGACCAGCACGGGCCAGACGCCCACGACCCAGACCGTCAGCTGCTGGATGCCGGAGACGAAGCCCGTCCAGCCATTGCGGAGGGCGCTGGACAGCTGGGAGAGGTAGGATCCCTCGGTGGGGGTGTATTCCTTCACCTCGTCCAGTGAGAGGTAGACCGTGGAGCAGGACACCTGCTGGCTGTACCAGTCCAGCTGCGACTGCCAGCTCTCGATCTGGTACTGGACGTCGGTGAGGGAAGATTCGATCTCCAGCAGGTCGGCGAGGTTTTCGGCGCTGGCCTGAAGCTCCTGCAAACGTGTGCGCTGGGCCGTCAGGTTGGAGAGCCGGGCCTCGATGTCCATATACTGGGTGGTGACGTCCTGCACCTGCTCGCTCTTATCCACGAGGTTGCCCGCCTGCGCGGCAGCTTCGAGGAAGCTCGCGTAGTTGTCCTGCGGGACGCGGATGGTGAGGGAGAGGGTGCGGCTCGAGCCGGTGTAAGAGGATTCATTGCTGGATTCCAGATAGCCTCCGGCAGCGCTCACGGCGTCGGTGAGGGCGGTGCGGGCGGCGTCAAAGTCCTTGCTCTCGATGGTGAGGTTGGCCGTGTAGATGAGCTTTGTGCTCGTCTGCGCGGCCTCGGCGCTGAGGGTGCCGGTGCCGCCTGCATCGCGGGCGCTCATGGTATCGGCGCTTCCACCGGCCTGGACGGCCATCTTGGGTGCGGCAAGGGCGCTGTTCACGTCGTCCATCGAGTAGGCGGCGTAGGAGGCCGTCTCAGGGGCAGAGCTGAGGGCCGCGCCGCCCGCAGGCAGCAGGCTGATGGGGGAGTGGACTGCCGCATACAGACCAACGCCGCAGAGCAGGCCGCAGGCGGCGATGCTCAGAGTCTTGCGGGGAAAGTGGATGGCTTTTTTGGGCTTCCTGGCGGGTTTCGGAGCCTCTTCTGCCGGCTGCATGGCGAGGAGCTTTGCTTTCAGGTCGTCCGAAGCGTGAAGGTCGTCTACCTCCATCTTGTACTCATACCACCTCATCTTCGATCTCCTCCTTCAGCATCGTATGTAACTGTGCGCGGGCGCGGCGAAGCCAGCTGAGCACCGTGTTGGTGGGTGCGCCCAGCATCCGGCCCACCTCGGCGGCGGTGTACCCCTCGTAGTAGTGGAGGTAGACCGCGTTGCGGTAGTTCTCGGGCAGGGCGCGCACGGCGTCCAGCACGCTGCCGTCTTCCATCTGCTCCGGAGCTGGAAGATTCTCGTCCAGCTCGGTGTCCTTCTGGCGGGCGGCGCGGGTCAGGTCGTGGCAGCGGTTGACGGTCACACGCAGCAGCCAGGCTTTCAGGTGTTCCTCGCTCTCGAAGCGGCCATTGTAGCACAGCAGCTTTTCGAAAACATCCTGCACCACATCTTCCGCATCGGCGGTGCAGCTGCAGTTGTGCATGGCGGCTCGGAACACCGTGTCACTGTATCGCTGCACGGCCAGCGCAAAAATCTCGTTTTTGGTCAGCTGTCCCATAGTTCTATGCTCCTTTGATGTCCTGTGTACAGCAGGACCCGGTGGAAAAATCATCTTTGATTGGGGACATTCACCCTGTATACGGATGAGCGGCCCCGATTATTGCAGTTTATGGTGCAGAGCGGAAAAATCTTCCGCCCGGCATCGCACAAGGTACCCAAAGTATAACATGAATACGCCAAAAACAAAAGGGCCATTTGCCGCCATGTTTTGGCAAATGACCCTGAGAGCTTCTGTTCAGTTATCGGTAGAGCCGCTGGAAGAGGGCCACCCGCTCGGAGAGATACGTCTCGGCCCGGGGGTGGTGGAGCCAGCGTTTGCCCGCCTTGTCGCAGGCGAGACGGTGGCCCAGCGCGGCGGGGCAGGCGTCGATCTCTTCCACGTCCCGCATGGTGAGGGTGAGGCTCAGCGCCGCCGGAGCGTCCGGCAGGGGCGGGAGCGGGTCTTCCCAGACGAAGGGCGGCAGCAGCTGGACAGCGTACACCGTCCGGGTACATTCCTCGGTGAGCAGCAGCGCGGCGGGCGCACCATCCGGCATGACGTGCAGGGAGGAATAGAGCAGCTGCAGCTGCGCCGGGGCCAGCAGACGGGCAGAACCTGCCTCTTCGTCGGGGGAGAGGGTGAGAAAATCCGCCGCCTCGTCGGCGTAGATGCGCCGGGCCGGAGCGCGGAACTGCGCATACAGCGCGGGCAGGGCAAACACGCCCTCCCGGTCTAAGGCCCGCTGCAGCAGGCAGTAAAACTCCGTCAGCGGGTGGGCCGGGTCGGGCTGCGGCATCCCGAAATCGGGGCGCGAAACGTGTCCTCCGCCCATCAGCCGTTGTAACCCAGCGTGGCCGCCATGACAGCCTTGATGGTGTGCATCCGGTTCTCGGCCTCGTCGAAGACGATGCTCTGGGGGCCTTCGAAGACTTCGTCGGTGACCTCCATCGTGTCGCGGCCAAAGCGCTCGCCCATCTCCCTGCCCACGGTGGTCTTGTGGTCGTGGTAGGCGGGCAGGCAGTGCATGAACACGGCCCTGGGGCCGGCAATGTCCATCAGGTTCTGGTTGATTTGATATGCGGCCAGGTCATTGATGCGCTCGGCCCAGACCTCGACCGGCTCGCCCATGGACACCCAGACGTCGGTGTAGAGGACGTCTGCGCCCTTTGCGGCCTTGGCGGGGTCTTCCTCGAAGGAGATGGCCGCACCCGTCTCGGCGGCGATGGCCCTGCACTGCTCCACCAGCGCGGCATCCGGCTGGTACTTTTTGGGGGCGCAGGCGGTGAAGTTGAGGCCCATCTTGGCGCAGCCCACCATCAGGCTGTTGCCCATGTTGTAGCGGGCGTCGCCGAAGTAAACGAAGTTGATGCCCTTGAGGTGGCCGAAGTGCTCCCGGATGGTGAGGAAGTCGGCGAGGATCTGGGTGGGGTGGAACTCGTTGGTCAGGCCGTTCCACACCGGCACACCGGCATAGCGGGCCAGCTCTTCCACGATGCTCTGGCCGTAGCCGCGGTACTCGATGCCATCGAACATCCGGCCCAGAACCCGGGCGGTGTCGGCGATGGACTCCTTTTTGCCGATCTGGCTGCCCGACGGGTCGAGGTAGGTGACTTCCATGCCCAGGTCGTGGGCGGCGACCTCAAAGCTGCAGCGGGTGCGGGTGGAGGTCTTCTCGAAGATGAGGGCGATGTTCTTGCCGCGCAGGGCGTCGTGGCGGATGCCGGCCTTCTTCTTTGCCTTCAGGTCGGCGGCGAGGTCCAGCAGACCTTCGATCTCTTCGGGAGTGTAATCAAGAAGCTTCAAAAAGCTGCGGTTCGTAAGATTCATTGTATATATCCCTCACTATGCACTGAAATTTGAATATTTATACTTTCATAAAGTCTATTATAATACAGAGCAAAGGTAGGGTCAAGAGGAAGCACTTGACGCACCTGTCAAAAATTGCAATGCTTTGTCGAATATGCTATACTAAAGACGCTGCCCTTCTCCATTCTGGCAACAGAAGGGAGGTGAGCCTGATGGTCCAAATCGTAACCGATATTATCGTAGCTGTCGCAGCGCAGGTGATTGCCGATCGCCTGTGCAAGTGGCTTGACAGCTGTCACAAGGGCCAGTAAGCACAAAGAAGCCCCCGGTATGCCGAGTACCGGGGGCTTCGCTTTTATGAGCCGATGGCAATAATCCTAACCGATATTTTGCCTATCTCTAGTATACGCGATCCACTGCAAAAGTCAAGATGCTATGAAAAAATTTAACATCTTACAACAGAATGGATACCTTGACAAAGAACGGTGATTCGATTATACTACAAACAGAAGGGGCGCTGACTGCATGGCCAGCTTTCCATCCCAGAATCAAAAAGATTGACCGCTAAGTTTGGAACGCTTGGGGCGGTCAATCTTTTTTGTTATCATCGTTTTTCTTCTGAGAAGTCTTCTCCATGACCTCAAGGGTCAGGCGGACTACATCTTACAACTCCAGCTCCGCCTTCCGCCCGCTGGGCTGGTAGGGGGTGAGCCGGACGCCGGCCTTTTGGAACATGAACCGGGCGGCCACGCTGGAATCGGTGTCGTGGTACTTGTCGCTGTAGTAGACGACCTCGGCGATGCCGGACTGGATGATGGCCTTGGTACACTCGTTGCAGGGAAAGAGGGTGACGTACACCCGCGCGCCCTTGAGGTTGTTGTGGGCGCTGTTGAGGATGGCGTTCAGCTCGGCGTGGCAGACGTACATATATTTCGTGTTCAGCGGCTCGCCCTCCCGCTCCCACGGCATGGCGTCGTCATCGCAGCCGATGGGCATGCCGTTGTAGCCCAGAGAGAGGATCTTGTTTTCCGGGCTGACGATGCAGGCGCCCACCTGACTGCTGGGGTCCTTGGAGCGCATGGCCGTGAGCAGGGCAATGCCCATGAAGTATTCGTCCCAGTTGATATAATCCGTGCGTTTCATCGAAAAAACCTCCGTCTGGCGTGCCTTTTTGGGGGGCTGGGCAGGCCCCGGCCCCCGGCCACCTAAAGCATACCATAAAAGCAGGTTGATTGCAACAAAGCCCCCGCCCCGCCGCCCCGGGACTCTGCTGCAAAAAAATACAATTTTTGGAAACAAAAATTGTGAAATTTTAATCTTGACAGCCAGAGGGGGGGGTAGACTAAAGACAAGCACTCCGGCCGGGCGAGGCCGACGCGAATGCAACGAGTTGTAACAACAAACAAGGAGGATGACAAGATGAAATTGTTCAAGAAAGTTCTGGCTGTGGTGCTGGTGGGCGCTATGGCAGTCTCCATGCTGACGGCGTGCGGGGACAGCTCTAAGACCGCAGACATCAAGAATGCGCTGAAGGACGTTGGCGTTACTACCACCAAGACCATGAATAAAGCGACCAACAGGGCCGCAGATAAACTCCAGAGCGCGACCGCAGCAGTTACAGCTGACCCCACTAAGGCTGAAAGCATTTCTAATGAAGTGAAGCAGATGACTGAGTACAGCTTTGCACATACGGCCACTGGTGCAGGTGGAGTAGGCATTGGTAACGGCGGTGTATATGACCTTTACATCTGGACCAATGGCGCAGATGGCAAGCCGGGCGGTGGAACCTATCCGTATCTTTACAGAGTTGACCCTATCCACGTGACTAAGGACAACCTGTCCCGTCTGCTGCCGAAGAACTTTGTGCAGAAGGGTGTGTTCGACGGCAGCGATGCAACTCTGGCAACGCTGAAGAGCGTTCTGGGTGACGCAACGCTGAATGGTCAGAAGGTTACCAATGTTGGTATCTCCTGCCAGAAGGTCTACGGCATGGATGTTCTGCTGGTCACTGTGCCTCATGGCGCAAGCGTTCCCCAGACGACTAAGTCTTCGACCTAAAAGACAACAAGCCCTCCAATAAATAACACCCCAAGCCCCCGGTGGACGATAAGCCCGCCGGGGCTTTTTTATGCCCGGCAACGCCGTAAACTGCGCCTGAACCGCCGCCCGGCGGGACAAAATGACAATATGCACAAAACAAAGCCGGGAAGTTTGGCGGGGTAAAAGCCGGAAATTTCAAATGAAATATTCAAAAATCGTTTGAAGTGTGGTATTATCTTTGTAAAATATGCCACAAAAACGGAGAGAATGCTCCGTGCGGCGGAAATGAGGGAAAAACCGATATGAAATACGCAAGCAACAACATCCGCAATATCTTGATCGCGGGCCATGCCGGCAGCGGCAAAACGACGCTGACCGAGGCATTGGTCTATTTTTCGGGCGCTGCCGAGCGTATGGGCCGGGTCGAGGACGGCACCACGATTTCGGACTTTGACCCCGAGGAAGCAAAGCGGAAGGCCAGCCTGTCGGCATCGGTCGTGCCGGTGGAGTATGAGGGCATCAAATACAACCTCATCGACGCTCCGGGCCTGTTCGACTTTGAGGCAGGCGAGTACGAGGGCATCCGTGCGGCCGAGAGCGTGCTGGTGTGCGTGTCGGGCCGCAGCGGCGTGACCGTCGGCGCAGAAAAGGCCTTCCAGCTGGCCCGCAAGAACGGCAAGGCCACGATGGTCTTTGTCTCGAAGTGCGATCTGGAGAACGCGAACTACTTCAAGATCCTCGAGGACATGAAGATAAAGTTCGGCGCCACCGTCTGCCCCTGCGTCGTCCCGGCCAAGCTCGACGACGGCACCCCCGTGTACATCAACCTGTTCAGCCAGAAGGCCTTCAAGTATGAGGGCGGCAAGCAGGTGCAGGTCGAGCTGCCCGACATCGGCCACCGCTTCCAGGGCCTGATCGAGGCCATGAGCGAGGCCATCGCCGAGACCGACGACGAGCTGATGGAGAAGTTCTTCGGCGGCGAGGCATTCACCACCGAGGAGATCGTCGAGGGGATGCGCAAGGGCGTCAAGGACGGCCTCATCACCCCCGTGTTCTGCGGCAGCGCTGTCAACCAGCAGGCTCTGGATATGCTGCTGTACAATATGCATAAGCTGCTGCCCAGCCCGGAGCACAACAGCGTTCTGGCTGAGGATGCCAGCGGCGAGCCCGTCGAGCTGACCTGCTCCGAGGCTGCCCCCACCGTGGCCTACGTCTTCAAGACTGTGGCCGACCCCTTCGTGGGCAAGCTGAGCTATCTGCGCGTCGTCAGCGGCAAGATCACCGCAGGCGCTTCTCTCGTCAACGCCCGCACCGGCGAGACCGAGAAGATGGGCAAGCCCCTCACGGTTCTGGGCAAGAAGCAGACGGAGGCCGAGAGCATCGGTGCCGGTGACATCGGCGCTGTGGCAAAGCTGGTCAGCGCAAAGACCGGCGACACCCTCTGCGACGCTTCCCGCGTGGTCAAGCTGCCCGCACCCGTCTTCCCGAAGCCCAGCCTGTTCATGGCTGTCACCGTCGCCAAGAAGGGCGACGAGGGCAAGATCAGCAGCGCTTTGGCCCGTCTGATGGAAGAAGACCCCACCCTGAGCTACATCAACAACGCCGAGACCCATCAGCAGATCATCGGCGGTCTGGGCGAGCAGCACCTCGACGTGGTCAAGGCCAAGCTGAAGAATAAGTTCGGCGTGGAGATCGGCCTCGAGGCTCCGCGTATCGCCTACCGCGAGTCCATCCGCAAGGCCTGCCAGAAGCAGGGCCGTCATAAGAAGCAGACCGGCGGCCACGGCCAGTTCGGCGATGTCGTCATCAACTTCGAGCCCTGCGACGGCGAGCAGGTCGTCTTCGAAGAGAAGGTGTTCGGCGGCAGCGTGCCGAAGAACTTCTTCCCGGCTGTTGAAAAGGGCGTCCGCCTTGCCGCCGAGAAGGGCGTGCTGGCCGGTTATCCCGTGGTCGGCCTGAAAGCAACCCTGCTGGACGGCAGCTACCACCCCGTGGACAGCTCCGAAATGGCCTTTATCATGGCTGCAAAGCTGGCTTATAAGGCCGCAATGCCCGAGGCCGGCCCCGTCATCCTCGAGCCTATCCACACCCTGAAAGCTCATGTCCCCAACGACAATACCGGCGACATCATGGGCGACGTCACCAAGCGCCGCGGCCGCGTGCTGGGCATGGAGCCCGACGAGGACGGCTTGCAGACCATCATCGCCGAAGTGCCTCTGGCTGAGCTGGCCAACTTCACCACCTTCATCCGTCAGACCACTCAGGGCCGCGGCTGGTTCACTACCGAGTTCGCCCGCTACGAGATCCTGCCTGAGATGCTGGTCCCCGCCGTGGTCGAACAGGCCAGGAAGCTGGGCAATCTGGATGAGTCCGCAGACGACTAAATAAGACATTTTCCAAGCCCTGTCGGCACTTCCCTCTGTCGGCGGGGCTTTTTTGCGGCCTTTTTGGCCCGCAGGGCGGCAGTTTTTATTGACAAGGCCACGGCTTGCTATTATAATGAATAAGTCAAAATGGCATTCGTGTGCGGTTTTATGTTTTATGACACTCTGCCGTACCCCAAAAAATAGATAAGGAGATTTCCAAATGGCACAAGAGATCAAGATGTCCGCTGCTGGCCTGAAGGCAATGCAGGAGGAACTGGAATACCTGAAGACTGTCCGCCGCAAGGAGCTGGCAGAAGAGATCAAGGAAGCCCGCAGCCACGGCGACCTGTCCGAGAACAGCGAGTACGATGAGGCCAAGAACACCCAGGGTCTGGTCGAGAACCGCATCACCGAGCTGGAGCAGATGGTCAAGAACGCTGTCGTCATCGACGAGAGCGAGCTGAGCGTTGAGAGCGTCTCTGTCGGTACCCACGTCACCATCCAGATGGAGGGTGAGGACGAGGTCGAGGAGTACGACATCGTGGGCCGTACCGAGGCCGATCCCCTGAACGGCAAGATCAGCGACGAGAGCCCCGTGGGTCACGCCCTGCTGGAGAAGGCTGTCGGCGAAACCGCCGAAGTCCTGCTGCCCACCGGCCATACCGTCAACTACAAGGTGCTGGGCATCACCCACTCTGCAAACTGAGCCAAGCGGGAGGAAATTATGGAAGAACAGAAGAAGAACCCCGCACAGGGCCTGTCTGAGAGCGAGCAGGTGCAGGTGCGCCGCCAGAAGCTGGCAGACCTGCAGGCTGCAGGCCGCGACCCCTTTACCCTGACCAAGTTCCCTCAGGATGCTTACTCTGCTGACCTGAAGGAAGAGTTCAAGGATCTGCCCAACGAGACCGACAGCGGTAAGAAGGTCGCACTGGCTGGTCGTCTGATGTCCAAGCGCGTCATGGGCAAGGCAAGCTTTGCCCATCTGCGCGACGATAAGGGCGACATCCAGCTCTACGTCCGCCGTGACGAGCTGGGCGACGACGCTTACGCTGCTTTCAAGAAGCTGGACGTGGGCGACATCATCGGCGTCAAGGGCGAGGTGTTCCGCACCAAGACCGGCGAGCTGAGCGCCCGCGCTGAGGAGATCACCCTGCTGGCCAAGAGCCTGCGCCCCCTGCCCGAGAAGTTCCACGGCCTGACCGATACCGAGATGCGCTATCGTCAGCGCTATGTTGACCTCATCGCAAACCCCGAGGTCAAGGAGACCTTTGTCAAGCGCAGCAAGATCCTGAAGGAGATCCGTGCTTATCTGGACGAGAAGGGCTTCCTCGAGGTCGATACCCCCATCCTGACCCCGTTCGAGATCGGTGCGTCCGCACGTCCCTTCTACACCCATCACAACACCCTGAACATGGACATGGTGCTCCGCATCGAGACGGAGCTGTACCTGAAGCGCCTCATCGTGGGCGGCATGGACCGCGTCTATGAGGTGGGCCGCATCTTCCGCAACGAGGGCATGGACCCCAAGCACAACCCCGAGTTCACCAGCATCGAGCTGTACCAGGCCTTTACCGATTTCCATGGCATGATGGACCTGGTGGAGGAGCTGTATAAGCGCCTCGCTCAGAAGATCTGCGGCAGCCTGGTCATCCCCTATCAGGGCAAGCAGATCGACATGGGCCACTGGGAGCGTCTGACCATGATCGAGGCCGTCAAGAAGTATTCCGGCGTTGACTTCAACGACTGGAAGACCGATGAGGACGCCATCGCCGCTGCCAAGGAGCACCATGTGGAGCTGCCCGAGGTTCCCACCAAGGGCGCTATCCTGGCCGAGTTCTTCGACGCCTTCGTCGAGGACAAGCTCATCCAGCCCACCTTCATCTATGATTACCCCGTCGAGATCAGCCCGCTGGCCAAGCGCAAGCCGGACGATCCCGCTTTCACCGAGCGTTTTGAGTACTTCATCGACTGCACCGAGTACGGCAACGCTTTCAGCGAGCTGAACGACCCCATCGACCAGAAGGGCCGCTTCGAGCGTCAGGTCGCCGAGCGCAAGGCCATCGAGCCCGACTGCAAGGCACAGGTCGATTACGACTACGTCAACGCTCTGGAGTACGGTCTGCCTCCCACGGGCGGCCTCGGCTTCGGTGTTGACCGTCTGGTCATGCTGCTGACGGACAGCGCTTCTATCCGTGACGTGCTGCTGTTCCCCACGATGAAGCCCATCGACCAGTGAACTACAAGGAAATCGACGCAGAAACGAAAGATTTGACTTCTGATTTTCTTGCAAAAGCTGTGTCATCCCCGTTTTGACATCAATTTGACAGCAAAATCCTGAAGAATCACGTCCCGTTATGAAGCGTGACGGATTTCAGACAAAACGCACAAGGCTTGAACAAAGCTGTAAGAGCACTTCTTGGAATCATCCAAGAGGTGCTCTTTTTGTTTGCTCCTGCGGCCAACTTCTGTCAGACAGTCACAAAAAACGGAGGATAAGATTATGAAAAACGACTACAAGCCCATCAAACCCATGAAAGAAATCCCTGACCAGCTTCGCAAGCTGCGCCGCCAATTCCTGCGCTACCAGCAGGCAGAAATCGTGTACAGCTTATCCCACAAGAAGCTGCTGGAGCTTGCCAGCGATGCCGGGGCAATCTACCGCTTCGACAGCACGGTGCTTATCAACCGGGAGATTTTTGATGCCTATTTAGAACGCTTCCACGAACCTGCAAGAAAAATTACCGTGGAGGAGGTCGAGGACGAGTGAGCGGCAGTGTGTGGATGTTCTCCGACCAGATTGACGATGAAGATATGGATTTTATGCGGCATGAGTTCGTGACTTACAGCATGGCAAGCGATTATTATGGGCTGGGACTGAAACCAGTCACCCGGATGGCACATGAATGTGGGGCTATCTATAAGATTGGCCGGAAGATTTTGATTCGGAGAAGCATTTTTGAAGAGTACCTGCGCCAGCAGAGAAAGATTTGAGGTGTGCAATGGAAAAGCCGAACACTAGATTGCATGATGAAAATAATGGGCTGGACTATGTGCTGGTCGGAGATTACTATTTTCCTGCCTTGATTTTGGCAGAGGATTCTCGCCCTGTTGGCCGCTGGGGTAGAATGTACAAACGGTATCTCAAAGAACATCATGCAGCACGGTATCAGGCCCTCCTGCTGTCTGGCAGATTGAACAGCTATCTGGCTGACATTGATGCACAGGCAGAGGAACAGTTGGAGTTGCTTACTCAGCAGATGGCTGAACGTGAGGGTGTGAACGAAGAATTGAAAGCTGCAAATCAAATGGAATGGGTGCAAAGGATGAACAGAATCCAGAATCGAGCGGAGGAAGTTATTAAGGCCGAATTGATCTTTGAATAATGTCGGAGGGGCAGATACCGTATAACTTGGTATCTGCCCCTCTTATGTTTACAGACTATCGCTATAAATTGATGTAAAGGCATAAATTTCAAAATATTTTGAACGCAAAATGGAATATATTTGCATTCTCATTGACGCTCTATTGTAAAAGCATTATAATTGTTACATAAAATTCACACAAACCACACCTGTACAATTGAGCAATAGGGAAAAGTTATGACGAATGGCATAGAAGCAACAGTTGCTCTTTGCAAATGCGGAAAAGTCCACAAAGCCTACGGTGTCCGCTTTGAAAAGGCTGGCAAAAAGCACTGGAAGTACACATGGGCGTTTCCTATCAAAGAATCAGCCGCAAAACATGAAGGCTACGATGAAACCACAATTATTGGTAAGATTGAGCCAACAGAAGATTATCCCGGATGTCCTTACTGTAAAGCAACTACCTTTGTAATATGCGGCACCTGTGGAAAATTGAATTGCTATAATGGTTCTAGGTTGTTCTCCTGTGGATGGTGCGGAGTACATGGTGTTGTCAGTTTGGGTTATGACGGCTCTGGCATCCGAAGCAGTGGAGATCGGTAAAAGATTATGAATATCTTCAACAAGCAACAACAGAAACCCATGCCGACTTTCTCTGCCAGTCAGACGGTTCTTCCTTCTGCTGCAATCTCCCGGATTGAGAGTGGCAGTCTGGCAGAACTGAATGTGCCTAACTTGATGCTCAAAAAGGGTGAAAAATGCTGCTTTGTAGACAAGAGCTATGAAATGGTCGAGACAAGCATCACTCGAAATGTCCGAAAATCTGGCGGTACCAGTGTGCCAAGTGTCTTTTTCAAGGGCGTTCGATACCACATGGGCAGCAGTGAATCTATCCCTGTAACGGAAACCAAGGTCGACTACATACCGGGATACCTTTATATTACCAACAAGCGTATCATTTTCACCTCGCAGAAAGGCGGCCTAGAAAAATCCATTGGTTCGCTTTCTGCATTTCATCCCTATTCCAATGCGATTGGGCTTCAATTTGGGCAAAAGGTCATAAACTTTATTCTGCCTCGTGCGGATCTGGCAGTACAAACGCTTCAAATTATGACGTAAATCATCGAAAGGGTATTGCAATATGGGAAATTTAAAAGTACATGATAAGCTGGATATTCAAGCTGGTGGACAGGTTGAGGTTCTGGATGAATTTGGTTCTGGTGGTCAGGGTACGGTCTACAAGGTATCGTACAACGGCAAAACCTATGCGCTGAAATGGTATCATCCGGGAGTTTTCAAGGGAAAGGAAAATGACTTCTATAAGAACCTCGAAAACAATATTAGCAATGGTGCGCCAACGGATGCTTTTCTCTGGCCAAAAGCCATTACCAAAGTTTATAACGACCAGTTTGGCTATCTGATGGATGTGCGCCCGTCTGGTTACGAAGAACTGACCAACTTTTTTGTGGGTGGCCGAAAGCAGAAACAGGCGCGTTTCAAAAGTTTCTACGCCCTCTGTACGGCAGCAATCAATATTATCGAAGCCTTCCGTGCTCTGCACAATAATGGCTACAGTTATCAGGATATCAACAACGGCAACTTCTTTATCAACCCGGAAAATGGCGATGTACTGATTTGCGATAATGATAACGTCAGTCCGTTCGGAACCAATCTTGGCATTATGGGCAAGCAGCGCTGGATGGCTCCGGAAATTGTTATGGGAAAGAATGACCCCGACAAGAACAGCGACCGTTTTAGTCTGGCCGTAGTGCTGTTCCGGTTATTGTTCATCAACCACCCGTTGGAAGGCCGTTACAGCACCCCTCCCTGCATGACCAAAGAAGCCGAGCAAAAATATTATGGTAGTGCTCCAATTTTTGTCTATGACCCATCTACAACGGAAAACCGTCCGATTCCGGGAACTGACCATAATCTGAAACTGTTCTGGAATGTTTATCCGGACTATGTAAAAGAAGCGTTCATCCGTGCATTCAGTCATGATGTAATGATGAAGCAGAAGCCACGCATTCTGGAAAAAGAGTGGCTGGATATTTTTATCCGCCTGCGCACGGAAATTGGCCGCTGCCCACACTGTGGGCAGGAAACGTTTTATACATTCAGGGGAAGCCACGATATTCCCTGCATGGAATGCAGCAAAAAGATTTCCATTACAAATGCGCTGCAAATCAAAAATCAGATTTTGCCTATCTTCCCCGGCTTAAAAATCAGTTTGTGGACAGTGGACAGCTCTCTGGAAGATATCCGCACACAGGTAGCCGAAGTAGTGAAGAATCCGAAAGATCCGAAACTACTTGGCCTCCGAAACCTCAGCCAGCGCACTTGGAGCGTAAATCTGCCAGATGGTTCTCAGCGTCCCCTGCCGCCACAGCAAGTTGTACCCGTTCGCGCTGGATTTGAAATCCATTTCCTTGGTGGAACGAATGATTCTGGAATTATCAAGTGAAAGAGAAAGGTGAAGAAAAATGTCTCTGTTGGATAACGTAGCACCTGCCCCTCGAAAAGTCATGACGCTGTTTTATGTGGTCGATACCTCCGGCAGTATGTGCGGAAGCAAAATCGGCAGCGTCAACAGCGCAATGGAAGAAGCCATTACCAGTGATTTGCCGGAGATCAGCGCAGCAAACGATGATGCTGAAATCAAAGTGGCCATCATGCAGTTCAGCAGTGGTTGTTCGTGGATCACTCCGCAGAGTGGTCCTATTGCTATTGGAGATGTGATCTGGAACGATCTGAACGCAGGCGGCGTGACCGATTTGGGCGCAGCCTGTAAGGAGCTGGATAAAAAACTCTCTCGCAATGAGTATTTGAACAGCCAGACAGGAGCGTATGCTCCGGTCATTCTGCTGTTCAGTGATGGCGGCCCCACGGACAACTGGGAAAAGGAACTAAAACAGCTGAAGCTGAACAACTGGTTCAAACACGCTATTAAAATTGCCATTGCCATCGGTGACGATGCAGATAAGGCGGTTCTGGCCGAGTTTACCGGAACGATTGAGTCCGTCATTACGGTCAATGATAAGCACACGCTGAAAGCTCTGATTCGCAAGGTCAGTGTCCGCGCATCGGAGTTCCAGAGTCACAGCAAGCAATCCGGTGATACGACCTCCAGTGCCGAGGATGATAGTGCCAAAATTGCACAGGATGCCGTCAATGAGATCAAGCAGGATGCTTCTCAGAACAGCCCTGTTTCTGGTGGTGACTCTGGTGCCATTGATGTTTCACTGGATCAGGATTGGGGCAACTGGTAAAAGCTGATTCTCGGTGGGAGGTCAAATTATGGCTGAATATTACCAGTTCGCTCATTCTGTACAAGGCTATAACCATATTAAAGCAAACAAGGTTTGTCAGGATGCATCCGGTGAGTGCCACTTTGAAGATGTAAGCATTATTGCTGTGGCAGACGGTCACGGCAGCGATAACTATATTCGCACAGACCGTGGCAGTAAATTTGCGGTTTCTGCGGCTTTGACAGCTATCAAGGCCTTTGTACAGGAAGCGCGGGAAAATCATCTGTCCACTGTTCCTGATTCTGAAACCGAATTGATTCAAGTTTCCAAAAATATTCTTGCTCGGTGGTATACGCAGGTAGAAAATGATGTTGCCTGTGAACCATTCCAGCCGGAAGAACTGGCAAAAGTATCAGAGAAATATAAGCAACGGTACGCTTCCGGGCAATATAATGCCAAGGCTTATGGAACGACCCTGATTGCAGTCTGTATGACCAGCGAGGGTTGGTTTGGCATCCACATTGGAGATGGGAAATGTGTTGAACTTCTGGAAAATGGAACGCTTTGCGAGCCTATCCCATGGGATGAAGCTTGTGAACAGAATATTACCACCAGTATCTGTGACAGCGATGCAATTGAAGAATTTCGTTATGTAATTCAAAAGGATTTCCCTGCTGCAATTTTTATCGGAAGTGATGGCATTGATGACAGCTATTCCTCTGAGATGGAATTGCATGAACTGTATCGCAACATTTTCATTGTCTTTGCAGAACATAGTACAGAAGTTGGTAACAATGAAGTCCGTGACTACTTGCCAAAAATCACCAGACGAGGCAGCGGTGATGATGTTTCCATTGCAGGTATTATTCGCACGGATCTTTCTGAAGATTCAGTTGCTAAAATTAGGCTGTGCGGCGAAGAAATCCGGCTGAAAGCCCAATTAGAAAAGGCAGAGCGCACCCATCGATCCGCCATCGAGAAGAGAAACTATATCGAAAACAACATGAAGCGAAACCGGACGGAACTTCAGAAACTGACGGAACGTCTGCTGGATGCTGAAGCTGGTCTAAAAGCATCGGAGGTCGCTCTTTATAAGGCGCAGGCTGAATGGAAGTCACTGCAAGCCAGACTGAACGCACTGGAACGCGATACCTTGGGGAATGTTGCAATACAGGCTGAGAATGTAGTTGTACCCGATTCCGATGCGAAAGACTTGATTTCCATTCAGGATGCGGCAAAATCGGAAGTAATGCAGGAAACTCAAGGGATTTCACATTGATTCGTCAAAAGGTCTTCGCCAGATGTGGCGTGGGCCTTTTTGTGTTGTGTGTGAGGAAAGATCATGACCGAATTTGGAAGATATCTGAAACAGTGTCCACCGGCACTCAAAGATAAAACCCGAACATTAAGTTTGCTAAAAGATGCTCTGAAGAATGACTTGCCGAAGTTTCGCGTATTGCAAGCAGCCTATGAACTTGGAATACTAGAAGCCATCCAACGCAGCAATCCGATTTCAACAGATGATAGGTTGAAAATCACGACAGGTCTTGTCAGCCAGTATGCCATGCTGGAAAACGCAGCTAAGAGTGCTATTGATTATTGGCAAGACAGCGTTGATGCAGATATTCTTTATCGTGCACTTAATGATGCTGACGAGTGCAGAGAATCTCGCATAAATTCCGCTGAATCTACTGCACGACCTGCAATTCCGATAAAGCCACAACAGAATCCAGCTGAAAATCTGCTCAAGATCGAATCAATTTCGCAAGATTCTATTCGCATGGGCATTCGGCTTCAATGGAAAAAACAATCGGAAATCGAATGCTATGAAATCTGGCGGGCAAAAGAATCAGAGCAACCTGTCAAAATCAAGGAAGGTTCTTTCCCTATTCCACGGTATCAGGATTACGATGTGGAAGCTAACTGCTGCTATACTTATGCAATCCGGGGATTGAATGAATCTGGAAAAGATATTGCACATTCCGCAGATATTCAGCTGATTGCCCCAAGCAAGCCACCTGTATTTCAAATTCGAGAGTTGCAGTTTACCTTTTCTGGCCTCCAACTCAAATGGAGTATGCTTTTTGAAGCAGAAAAATATATTGTCCAGAAATACTCGGATGTCTATGGATGGACAACTCTTGCGGAGCTTCCTGTGGAGCAGACCATGTATCTGGATGCTGCCGCTCAGGGTGGAAAGATAATTAAATATAAAATCCGGTGTGTCTGTAAAAATGGCACCGCGATAGAAACCGCTGAAATTGAATTGAATTTATAAAGGAGCCAGACTACTATGAGTCTAAACCTGTTGGTGTCAATTATAATTTATGCACTCATGGCGTTTTTTGTTGGATGTGGATTCTACCATATTGTCAATCTATCAAAATATCAGAAAGACTTTGCATTAATAGGGAAAAGAATTAAAACCGATGCCCAGGCTGTTATTGATTTACAGGAGTATCTTGACGGAACGACTAGCGAGCAAAACAAATTATTTCAGTCTGATAAATTAAACGCCAAACTTGAAGAGTATCGAGCTGCGTATCAGCGAACAAAAAGCACTAGTTTTGCGGCTCCTTTTGTCGATATTACAGATTTCTTTAACGGGGAATTCTTAGACGAATTGGGACACACCGGATTCTGTGAATTGGTTCCCGGAACTATGACGGGCCTTGGAATTTTAGGAACCTTTGTTGGCTTAGTTCTCGGTGTTGGTGGATTTGACACATCCACTACAGATGCTGTTATGGTTAGTATCACCCACCTTCTTGGTGGCATGAGTACAGCTTTTTTGACAAGTATTGTTGGTGTGCTACTATCTCTTGCGTTTTCACATATCTATAAAAAGTACGTCGACAGCACAAATCAAAGCCTTGAAGATTTTGTAACTGCATTCCATGACAAGAATCTAGATGGCTCTTCCAGTAATGCCGAAAACCAGCTTTTGGGTTACCAACAGCAGCAGACCGAGTTGATGAAAAACTTTGCTACCGTCGTTTCGGAAGCTGTCAGCACCTCTATCGCTAATACCATGCGTACCGAGCTGGTTCCGATTTTCGATGAAATGAAGTCTACTGTTAAAGAGTTCAGCGAAATTGCAAGCCAGCAGCAGAAAGATGGCCTGAATCAGGTCGTGCAGGAATTTATTCGCTGCATGAACGAATCCCTGCGTGGGCAGTTTGATGAACTGGCCGCAACGATTCAGAAAACTTGCGAATGGCAGAAAGCGTCCACCGAGCAAATGCAAAAAATTGTGGATAGCATTTGCGATACATCGAACGAAATTGAAAAAGTCAATGCCGTTTCCCATCAGACCGTTGAAGAAATGAACGGTTTTGTCACGCTTCTGAAGGAGTATCAGGAAAAACTCCATTCTGAAGCAGAACTCATTCAGCAGCAGATTGCAAACAGCAATGAAATCAGCGAACGGCAAGCCAATTATTTGGATAAATTGGTGGAAAGCGAAAGCCGTGTTGCTGATTTGGCAGACAACGTGAAAAAAGAAGCAGATGCTGCACAGCAGGCCGTTGATATGCTGTCGGACCACTGCAAAGACCAGATCAGTGGTATTGTGGATGCTGCCAAGCAAGATATGGACGCTCTGGCCGCATCTACAAAGGTTTTGACAGAGGCTAGCCATTCGCAGATGGAAACGCTGGCACAGACTGCTGAAAGCGAAATGCAGTTGCTGTCCAACACTGCCGCCCAACTGAGCGAAGAAAACCACAAACAGCTGATGGAACTGACGAAGGCATCCTCTGAGCAGATGTCCGTGATTTCTGAGGCTGCAAATAATGTGATGCAAAATAGCAAGCAGCAGATTGAGGAAGCAATCAAGGCAACACAGGCACAGTCGGATGCTTTGATGCAGGCTACCAATGACTTCTCCGACTTTGTACAACAAGAGCACAAAAAATTGGTGGAAGCTGTGGATAAAGAGGTGTCTGGTCTGTCCAATTTTGCAGGTCAGACTACAAGCGAAATTCAGTCTGCGACCGCTGGCATGGAGAACGCGGCAAAGCTGCTGGATAAGAATCTGGATGATGTACTTGATCGCACCTTTACGTCGTTCGACAGCAGCCTGACCGATATTTCGCAGCACCTGAGCGGCACCATTGCCGATGTGCGCGATACTACTGAGGCCCTGCCGCACGTTATCCGTGAATCTACGAAGCAGTATGAAGCGGTTCTCGCTAAACTGACCAGCCAGACTCAGAGTTATCTGGATGCAATGGAAAAGTTGACCGCACTGGTTGAGCAAAAGGCTCCTGCTGTGGCTGATGAAGAAGGGAATCGTCAATGAGACGCTATACCAAACGAAATAAAAACGGCGAAAAGCTGAATTTCTGGCTTTCCTACTCTGACATGATGGCGGCATTGCTGCTGGTCTTTATTCTGATCCTGTCCTGTACCCTGCTGGAAACCCGCGCAACCTATGAAGCGAAACAGGCCGAGCTGGAAGAAAAAGAACAGATTATTCTGAATCAGCAGTCGCAAATTGATACGATTGTGGGTGTTCGTGGAGATCTGATTGATGCCCTGAGCAAAGAGTTCTCTGGTAACGACCTTTCCGTCAAGGTTGATGCACAGTCTGGTGCAATCACTTTTGATTCAACGCTGCTCTTTGGCTACAACGATGATAAACTTCAGGATTCCGGCAAGACTTTTCTGGCAGAGTTTTTGCCGAAATACTTTTCTGTTCTGCTGGGCAAGGACTTTTCACCGTATGTCGCTGAAATTATCATTGAGGGACATACTGACACAGATGGCGGTTATATGTACAACCTGCAATTGTCGCAGAACCGTGCATTTGCCGTCGTGTCCTACTGTTTGGATGAAAATAACCATTTTCTTTCGGACAGTCAGTTGGAAGAGCTGCGCGTTTTGCTGACCGCAAATGGACGCTCGTGGAGTGCGCCTATTTATGCAGCGGATGGAACAGTTGATATGCAGGCATCCCGCCGTGTGGAAATTAAATTCCGCTTAAAGGATGAGGAAATGATGAACCAGATTGCCGAAATGCTTGAGGAAACAAAATGAAAACAAGCTATAAGCCTTCTAAACTTCCGGCTATTGCTGCGCAGGTGCGGAAAGAGCATCCCACAAGTTCTGAAATTAGAAACTATCAGCTTGATAGTAGCTTCTTAGACGAAGTGCGCCAGTGGGCTAAACTACCCAAAGAAGATGTAGATGGAGAAGCTATCACTATTCCGATTCGCAAGGTGCGGTTGCTGGCAAATTATGTGCCAGCCAATTCTCTGCACCTCCCACTCCTTAATCTAACAAGGATTCTATTTCTGCGCGCAAATGAAGAAATCGCACGGTCACTTTTTATTCTCTGGCAGGATTTTTTTGAAAATCAAGATTTATGTTATCTCCTTTATCGTATCGTACAGGACAAGGCTGAACTGGTAAAGAAAATCGTTTCCAACACCAAACTTGAAAATACCACTATGCTGCAGTGGTTTCCCAGTAAAAATATCCCCTATGCAGTCGGCAGAGAGTGTATGCGTTGGCAGAAATCCGACCGCATCCGTTTTTCTGACCGTCTGATGACGTTGGGAATTATGCCATCCACTCGGCTAGGACAGCGTTGTATTCAGGAATATCTTACTTTCTGTGATCGAACTGGCTATCTTGAAATTTCTGACCGGGATATGTTGCCGACTTTGAAGAAGTATTCTCCGGATTCTATAAAGCTGTTCCTGAAGAATATCTTGACAGAACTGAAAGTTGAGGATTTTCAGAGATACTACCAGTGCGGTGCCTATCTCCGCAATACTTATACCAGCGACGCAGGAACGCTAAAGTATAAGAATTTCTTTTCCGGTTTCACGCCTGAGCAGGAGCTTAAGTATCACCGCTGGCTCAATTATATTCTGATTCGAGAGAGTTTTTCTAAAAACAGCAACGATGAACGCTTGCAATTCTGGAGTCAATATGTTCCGTACAGTACAGATGCTTATCGTGTATCTGCAAGCGAATGTCTTGTAATCGAATTTGAAATGTACAGCATTATTGAGTTTACTACGAAAACTATGGGACCTCTGTATATTTACCGCAAAGACATCTTTGAAAAATTTGTCAAGAAGTATCTTAAGCGCATGAATAATACGGAACTGCGGCACAGCTTGTACAATGAACTATTGCAGTACGCCACGGAAAGAATTATTCATCACGATAATTGGCAGTATAAGACCAGCCGTTATCTAATGGCGCATAGTATTATTTGAGTATATATGCCTCTACCAAGCAATCCTTTTGTTGACGCAATAAAACATCCCGACCTTTTAGACTAATCTCTAAATAAAGTCGGGATATTTTCTTTTTCACATTATTTTAAATATAAGCCAAATTCTTTTTCGGCTGCCCAATGGAACATAAAGTTGGTTTCTGGTTTCACTGCGTTTTTTTCAATACCATAATCATAATTGGCAATTGTACATTCACGATATTTCCAACGATAGTAACTTTCCTCTTCGACAACCGCAATCAAATTGAAGTCAAACATTAATTCTAATAACTCAAACGGTTCACCAAAGGCTTTGTGAAGTTGTTCTTTCGAAGCGAACTCTTGCCAAATTCCCTGATAACGAGCATAGTTAAAAAAGCATGAATTAAAAGAACGGATAAAATCAAAAAATAGTTTAATTTCATTTTCATCATAGTAAAAACTCAATGCCGTTCTTAACGTATCAACAAAATAAGTAGAATATGCCCGTTGGAATAAATCAGATTCTATAATTTTAGCTGTCGGATTCTGTATGCCATGCGCTTCACATTGTTCCTTGGTGATTTTGAGGATTTTCACAAAATCCCGTGGCTTTGAAGTGCTCAATCTTAAAAAATATGCAAAAGAATCTAAAGACTTTGATCCACGATCGATTGTAAAATTAAAATATTGCTTCCATGGGCTTTCTTTAGAATCCGGTGTGGATAACATCTTCTGTACCAATTTATACAGATCAGTGCTTGAATATTGCTTTTCGTTAGTCATACTCCAATTTAAGAAAGCGCTATTATCGGAAATTTTACTGCCTGCATTACTAAGACCTGCGTTCAAAAAGATATCTAACCTCGTTAATAATACAATTTGCAATCTTCCTTTGGCTCGATCTTTAACGTGTGAAAGAATGTCATTGTTCAAATCATAAACAGCACGAACCAAAGGATAAATGCATTCCGTATATTCAGCATATGAAATATCTGTTGGTCGTGTATCAATGCCATCCACAAATAAATAATGATTCTTTTTCAAACGGAGTCGTTCAAGTTCACTTGCAATTATATTGATGAATTTTTGCCAATTATCTTCATACACATGTTTCTGCATACTTGTTTGGTTTTCACTTGTTGCATTAGTTCCCGAATTGAATTTCGCATTATTATCTGACGCTTCAAATCCTCCTTGCATACTAAACTTTATGTTATCCATAAAAGATACTGGTGAAAATGTATCCATTGTAATTTTCGTGAAGTTGAAATCATCAAGAGTTTTTTTGATGCTTCTCATAGCACTAACTCCCCAAAAGTTGACTTCATCTTCCTCAATTGTAGACAATAGTTTTATTAAAAGAATTGCCTTCCAAAGTGTAACATAATGTGTATAATTAAGTTTTCCGTCTTTTTTCATCTGAATTATTTTATTATAATCATCGACACTAATAGGGTAACGTCTTGACCTTGTGTTGTTAACATTATTATTGCAAAAATATGCACAATAAGTGGTTTTTCCGCTTCCCTTTTCTCCGATCAAGAAATATGTTGTATCGTTCAACAGCTTATTGTAGTTTCTATCCTTATAAAATAATCTGTTTAACTTTTCTTTGTTGTTGGGTTTGAAATAGTTTTCTGCCTCGTCAAAAGGAATTTGCAAATCTGTGAAATTCATATCCGTACCTCGTTTTATGACAAAATCGTCTTTGTGTTAGGCTGCTCTATAGGCTTTACCTTTCTCGACTAATCAATCTAAATTCCCATGGAAAAATACGCTTGCATTTTGTTCGGCTGATGATAACAGTGGTGGACTTCGTATAAGTAATTATACATCGACAATGTGCTCTTTTCAACAGAAGCTATTACTGAAATTTGGTGACTTACAGTGATTCAGTTACCAAGCCTGCACCGGAACGGTACAGAACAGAAAGGGTTTGGGCTTTCCAACAAGCATTTTGCAACGCAAAATAGGCATTTGTACGTACAAATGCACTGCTTGCTGGTACAATGTCATCGATGAAACAAAAATAGTTTCATCAAAGACGGTTATATGGTTGTGCCGATTTCCAAAAAAGTAATATTGAAGTACTAACTGAGACTGAAAGTGGCAAAACTGCTTGCTTGGTTTCCATTCAGGAATTACTAACAGCGTAGACCGTCCGTTCGCTTCGTAAAAGATTCAATGTTTTGATTGGTTGGGTCGGCACAACCGTTACCCGTGTCAACAACGCGCCTGTTACTTTTGCGAAGAAGCGAAACTGCCATGAAAGGAGAGGTGTATATGAGTTATTGTCCGGTAGCTGGAATTGATGTCAGCAAACGATTCAGTGATATGTGCATTTTGTCGCCAGACAACAAAATCTTTGCGCAAGAAAAGATTTATCACGACGAAACATCGATAAATCGAGCGAACGCCCTACTCCAAAAGGCTGAGCGGCTTTTTTTCAGTAAGCCTGTTATTGTGATGGAGTCCACCTCACACTACCATTTGATCCTCTTTCAATTTTTCTCAGAGCATGGATATGACGTGATCGTGGTGAATCCACTTCAAAGCAATTCGATGAAGGACTTCTCTATCAGAAAGAGGAAGACCGATCGTGTGGATGCCTTCAAACTGGCAATGATGTATCGAACGAAGACATTGCGTCCTTCCCAAATTCCTCAAACGGCAACGCGTGCGCTACGCCAGCTCTGCAGACATCGAGCGGAATTGTTGAACGACGTTTCGAGTTATAAAAACCGATTAACAGCCCTTTTGGATCAGGCTATGATAAGGTCTTTTCCGATGTGGGAGGCGTCACTTCTTGCGCTGTGCTTGTACGTTTTCCAACGCCGACCATTTTGCTTGTGGAGGCTGGTTGAAGTGATTGCTGCTGCAAGCAAGTCTGGTTATAGTTTTGCTAAAAAGAAAGCTGGATTGCTAATCGCCGCAGCACAAAAAGCTCAGACATTGGGGATTCATTCATGTGCCGATGAAACACTCATTGTGTGTACCATTCAAATGCTTCGTACATTGTCCGAAAGTGTGCTTCAAATAGAAGCCGCAATAGATAATTTGCTGGCTTAGATAAAAGAAATACGAAACAACGTTTCTTTACTGCAAAGCATCTCTGGTATTGGTAGTCATTCGGCAGCCCTTTTACTAGGAGAAATCGGAGATATCTCGTTGTTCAAGAAGCCGAAACAGCTTGCAGCATATTTTGGTTTATAGTGCAATCAATATGTTAGAATATTTCTAGTGGCGAGACCTGCTAAAAATGAATTGTCCGATTTACGGATAAAAAAGTCTGGAACTACTTGGGCTACCAAGAGAATCCAGACTTTTTCTTAATTATAGGAAGAATTTGGTAAAAGTAGGCCTAACAGGTTCACTTTGTAGGCCTACAAAGCCCACGACTTTCATAATTTGATGTGTTACAATATATGCAGAGCTGCGGCATCTCAGCAGGAAAGGACGGCAATGTTACGAGGAATAGGAACAGTTGTTCCTATTTTTCTGAAAATTGTGAACTGTCAGTTCCTGTTCATTGTAAAACTCTTTTGGTATACTTTCTGCAAGGCTTTGAGAAAACACATCCAGCAAGTACCCCAATTGATATTCGATCGAGATTTTGAATTTCAATTCAACAGTCAAACTTCAAAAATCTGGAGGGCGTTCTTCACTCCCTTTGCATTATATCATGGCACCGTGGAGGACACACTTTGGAAATTTTTGTAAAAAGTAGACCTGAGAGGTCTACAAAAGTAGGCCTACGAGGTCCACGCGCTTTGTAAGAAATTCTGTTATACTTTTCTTGCAGAGCAAAATAAATCTGATTTGATACCAGCTACTTCTAAGCGGAAAGCGACAAACGCCATGATCTCCCACTGAGGGAAGGAGCGGTAGGCCGCTTTCTTTATAGTATAACAAACACATAACGTCTTTCAACAAAAGGACTGTACCTCTCAATACCGAGAGAAGATTCTAAGACTTGATCTTAGGGTATGGGAGCCCATTGCTTAGAAGATGTGCATCATTTTTACAAGGGAGGATTGTCATTTGTATCAATGAATTCAGAAAAAATGGGAATGAAACAGCCATCAGTATACTTGACAGTAGAAACGCCATTGCCGCAGTATCTGCCCTATGCACGATTTCTGCTGAACGCTGAGTTAACTCACAAGGCAAAATTGCTCTACACGCTCCTACTTGATCGCGCGACACTTTCGCAGAAAAACACCTGGGTTGATACGGTTGGACGTGTGTATGTGCTCTATCCGATTGCCAACCTTGCACGAGATTTACATTGCAGTCGTTCAAGCATTACGCGCGCATTTACAGAATTGGAGAGCTCTGGACTTTTGGAACGTCTGCACAGTGGATTTTCAAAACCAAGCCGTATTTTGCTTAAGGTTCCGCAAAATGTGCAGGGATATTCTTCTATGTTATGCACAGGTGCGTCATCTGATGGTGCAAAAGTGACCAATGTGGATGTGCAAAACTGCATACCTAACCACCTTAATAGGAACCAACAAAAATATAACAACAAACAAAAGCAGAAAAATATGCCGGGACTTCCGGAGTACATGTTTGAAGAAGGTGAAAGTCTATAACCATGCTTGATGAAATTTTAGAGTCGGCTACTGCTATTACTTCAGATTCTGAAGATTACCGTGGTGAAGATGGTCTGCTCTATTGTGGAAAGTGTCATACGCCGAGAGAAGCCTATTTTCCGAAAGGGATTACATTGTTAGGTAAGAACCGTCATCCGATAGAATGCGTCTGCCGCCGCATGGAGCGTGAGCGGCAAGAAGCATTTTTTATAGAACAGAAACATCTCGGACTGGTACAAAGACTGAAAGCTGCTGGATTTTTGGATTTATCTATGCAGGATTGGAAGTTTGAAAATGATGCCGGTTGTAACCCACAGATGAAACTTGCTCGCCAATATGTAGAATATTGGACAGAGATGCAGAAAAAGAACACCGGACTTCTGATCTGGGGTGGCGTTGGTACCGGTAAAAGTTTCTTCGCGGGATGCATCGCCAATGCCTTGATGGAACGAGAAGTTCCTGTATGTATGACCAATTTCGCCCGGATTCTAAACGAACTGAATAATAGTTTTTCCGGACGAAATGAGGTAGTAGAGCGACTATGCCGATATCCGCTGCTCATCATTGATGACTTTGGGATGGAACGCGATACAAATTACGCTTTAGAACAGGTTTACAATATCATCGACAGTCGCTATCGGAGTAAAAGGCCGCTGATCATCACCACGAATCTGACACTGGACGAGATACGGCATCCGCAGGATGTAGCACACGCTCGTATCTATGACCGCGTTCTGGAAATGTGCGTGCCGGTTTCCTGCTTTGGCACAAGCATCAGAAAAGACACCGCACAAGAAAAGCTAAACAACTTGAAATCGCTAATCGGTTAAAACTGATTATTAGAAAATTCACTCAGGAGGTATCCCCATGGGATTTGCACGCAAAGATGTTGAGCGAACGAAAATGAATGCCAAAAAATTCGTCCGCTATCAGGAAGGGGCTGAAAAATACAGTCTCGGTCTGACAAAATTTCAGGAATTGGCAAAAGAGGCCAAGGCGGTTTACAAAATCGACAAGGTGGCGCTGGTCAACTGTGAGATTTTCGAGCGGTATCTGGAATCCTTTCACCTTGCATAAAAACAAGCCGAGAAAAATCCCCCGGCTTTAGATTAATTATATGATGCTGCGCTGCAGAGCAGTATTGTAATGAGTAGTTGGTTTTATGCAGAAATCGATGGTGGCACTTTCTCCATCAGATCTTCCACATTACAGTTCAACGTCCTCGCAAGGCGGAGCAGTGTTTCTGCTTGTGCTTTATTGATGTCCTTCTGTCGCTGTTCGTACTGCTGGATGGTACGCACAGGCACATCAG
>OGEZ01000353.1_pt1 | contig 44337 bp, 49 predicted proteins | sample 1570831 | NCBI WGS metagenome assembly OGEZ01 (sample SAMEA2582059, study PRJEB24529) | metagenome | biome: Human gut stool | place: China | collected 2011
TACGTAGCCCGAACCCATACCGATGGGACAACTTGTCGGGTAGGGTATTCACTCCTAAGACGTAGGGCTAAGGTTACCCTTACTGGTTTGCAGGGATCTTGTCCTTAGACTAGTCAACCAGTCTGCGCAGGCGGACCTGCACAGACACCATTTTCTACCCTCACATGTTTTCACATGCTCGGTTATTTAATGGCCGACTCGTTGACATTCGATGTATACACTGTATAGTATGTAAGATTTATTTGATTTGGACATTGCTTTATGATATTTTTAATATGTTCCTTATCGTATTCCTTTGATAAGAAATTTTTTGAAACTGCATAAATAGCTGTTTTGTCATATTCTTTCGGTTCTTCTACATGAACATTCTTATATGAATAGTCCCAGACATCTTTTGTATCATCCAGGTTACTTATTTCGTGCGGGTCAATCCCACCTAAGTAAAATGGGATATAAATCCAGTTGTTATCTCCGCCAATGATGTAAATATCAGGAACAGGCGAAGAAGCAGAGGCTGTAAGCTCGGCATTGTTTGCGTTTGAATTTATCTGAAACTGATCTGCGTAATCCAATACCTCATGAAAATCATCTTCTGTAATACTGTAATTATCCTTAAACCAATCCTGAAATTCTCCTGATATAAAATAACTATTGATAAATAAAAGTGAACTCATTAGATATATGCCCGTCATAATGATACATTTTTCAATTTTCATGTTCATCAAAAATTCATCTATTCCGTAACCGATAAATAGGATAATTGGTAAAATCAAAACATTCGTTTTGTATAAAAAAACTCTTTTTGTTATTAAAAAAGTTCCGATGCTGATTACAAATAATCCCAATGCCAAAATCATTCCTTCACTCTTCTCTTTTAAAGCGGCTTTTATAGATCTAATGATCCCATAGATCATGAATGGAATTGATAATGCATAGAAATTGCAGAAGGAAATCGAACAAAACATTGAATCTTCATGTATCGGCATGATAATCAAAAGTTTCTTTAAATTATCCCAGATATAACTCAGCGAAAATTCCTTTGTTCTCTTTACCGTCATAGATATAAAGGTAAACGGGCCAAAGCTCCAAGTCTCTTTGTTTAATAGCAAAGTTATAAGCTGTACAAGAATAGGAATTCCCATACACACCAATATACCAATCACAACAAAAACCTGTTTAAGGGTAATTTTTCTACTGAGTTCCATGTAAATGAAAATTAATATAAGGAACACTGGCACAATAATATACGCTAATGCGTATGTATACAAGGAAAAGCCATAAACTGCGGCTGCAGCTGCATACCATTTCGTCTGCTCTGTTTCCATTGCTTTCAGTGTAAAATAAAAAGCGATTACTATCGTTGGGAATAATAAGTTACAATCAAGACCGGTCCGGCTTAAGATTATAACAAATGGTGAAAATGTATATACGAGTAGTGTAAAAGCAATAGAGAGCCTGCTTTTTAATACTCTCTTGAGAATTAGATAAATCACCGGAAACACAACTGCGTATGCAAATGCATTTAAAAATCGTTCTGAAAATAAGTTAAGGCCAAAAATCTTTATAATTGGAATCAGTAAATAGCTATATGCAGCACTTGATCCTCCATAGAAGTTCTTAATGTAAATCGGGAACGAGTTTAAGTATCTATCTATTCCATAATTTGCCAGGCACCATGAAGAATACCCAATTGCTGCTTCATCTACATATGCATTCGGGATATTGGTTCCTAACTTGTAAAATCTTATAACTATGTTGCATATGAATAACAGAAGCAGAAACAGCTTCCATATTTTGTTTTTAAATAAATCGTCTTTTTTGTCCATAAAGTCTCCTTTCTTACTTTTTTATTATGTCTGAAGTCTTTGTTTTTGCATTGTTTTCTCATGCAAAAGCAAAGACTATTCATAACTTTAAGAAAAGAAGGAGATACTGATGGAAAATATTAAATGTAAAAACTGTAATCAAGAAGTTCATTGTGAAATGATCACTGATTACATTATTGAACCTTGTCCATGTTGTGGCCGGATTCTTATGACTTACTCAGATTATGAGAGACAGAAGCGACGCAGTATGAATGCAGGTGCAGATGCGAAGGCTAAGCGTTTTTCAAACTGATTAATAGAAAATATTTCAATTTTGCATAGAATATAAAAAGAGCCTTTATGGCTCTTTTTTAATAGTAGATCGAATATAATTCGAATTCTTTTTTGTTTGGCGCTACTTCGTTTATATTTTCAACAGCAGCCTCATCATATCCATAATAAATCCGGTTATTATCAATAACATACACATTTCCACTCTCATAACCACTAACATCCATCATGTGGTACTTATCAAACTCTAAATCATCATAAGTTAAATATTTTGTATCGTCAAAGTCTATTAGCTTTTCCGGATCCACACCGCCTAAATAAAACGGCAATGTGACTCCATCTGGATCCTTTCCCAATATATAGATATCACATTGTTTTAAATCATCATTATTTTCGATGTATGTTAATACGTCTGTATAAGGATTTTGTGTATAAGTATTTCGGTCATAGTATTTAGAAAATAGACCTGGTGTAAAGTAGTAAAAAATAAAAAGTATGATACTGATTGAATAAACGATACTCAACACAGCTCTCTTTCTCATTTCATGTGTCTTTAAGAAATGTTCAATTCCGATTCCACTAAGACATATAACCGGCAATGCGATTGTTAAAATTCTATGAGGATAAAGATCCTCGACAAATATCAGCGAAATAAACGTTGTTATAAAAAAAAGTATCGGAATTGATTTTAAATCTAACTTTAAAATTCCTTTTGCTGATTTAACAATCCCTATTAAAATGAATGGCGCTGATACGAGATAAAATGACGAGAATATAATCGGATAAAAATAATGAAATTTATATGTAATTATCATTTGGCATAGATCTTTTATATTTTTAAACACATTGCTTGTGTTAATCTCCGAAACTCGATTTGTTGCAAATGTTATAAATGTGATTGGTCCTAAATGCCATGGATGTTTTATAAAGCAAACTGTAAACAGTTGCAGAAGCAGTGGCCAGGAAAGTCCAAATAAGATCGAAACCACAATCAAGCTCTGTTTTAACGTAATTTTCTTATTTTTAATGAGTAACAAAAATAACACGATCAAAAATGCCGGAACGATAATATATGCGATTGCATATGTATAAAGAGTCAGCGACCATGCAACTGCGGCTGCTGCATAGAATCTCGTCTTTTCTGTATCAATCGCTTTTAATGTAAAATAGAACGCAATAATTGTAAGTGGTAAAATCAAATCACAATCAAGTCCAATACGACTAAAATGTGTAATAAGTGGAGAAAATGTATATAACAACAGTGAAAACATAATCGCTGATTGGTTTTTCAGTATCGCATTTAGAATTAAGTATAATACTATAAATGCGGCCGCATATGCAAATGCATTTAAACATCTTACTGAAAATATATTTAGACCAAATATCTTGATGATTGGAATCAAAAGGTATGCATACGCAGCGCTTTGTCCACCGTAGAAATTTTTAACATAAATCGGAAATGAATTCATATATCGATCTGTTCCATAATTGAGTAAACACCAAGATGAATATCCAATTGCTGCTTCATCTGAATAGACACTTGGGATAAGCGTATCCAATTTATAAAAGCGAATTATAATATTGCAAATGAATAGTAAACATAGAATAATTTTAAATAAAGAAATTTTTTGTTTCATATGGGCCTTTCTGTTTTTATTTTTAGTATGAAAGTTGCAAAGAAAAAAGCAGCTATGAAGCTGCTGGATTAGGATTGCCATTTAGAGTTCTCGTTTGTGTTAAAACCGATTACTTTTTGTTCAGTTTTTTCCTTTTCAATTCTTTTACGTTCAAGATGATATACATTTAATGCATTGATAAGAATGACAGATGCATCATTATCTGCAAGCACAGGATCAGCACCAGCCTCTGCTACACTCTTTCTAAATGTCAGCAAAAGGCCTGCGATCATATTTGTAAGTTCATCCTGGATTGGAATTTCTCTTTCTGTCTGCATATTTACCTGCAGATGTTCTGATTTAATTGTTGCGTTAATCATATACTTTTCCTTTCGTATTGTTTTGTTTTTGTGTCAGTAAACTCAATTTACTGCCAGGAGAATATTCACTGTATTAGAGTTTAAAAATTGTAAATCTTTAGCATTCCCATTCCGTATGACTTTCCACTTCCAATTCCATTTCCATTTCCATTTTTAAACGCTTTTTTAAACTTTTCTTCATCAGTAACTTTTACAAGTGCTTCGCATTTTGATGGATGATATACAAAACGTCCATTCTTTTTTCCATGAATAGCTGTTGATGTTTTGCAGATATTTGCATCAATAATCTTACAGCCATTTTGTCCTAATTTTCTTATAAACCAGTTTGTTTTTTCGTACTCATCTGTTAAAACTTTTCTTCTTGAATTATGCGAGAACTTATTTTTAACCTTTTTATATGGTTCAGTGATAACACTTACTTTAAATGTTCGTTCGTTTTTTATTGCATCTACTACTGCATCTATTTTTTTGTTTCGTAGTATATAACACAATTGTCTTCCATAAGTTTTTTTACATCTGGAGCTTCTGTAGATTGTTCAATTATGACAATGTTTCGTCCGTTAGTGTTCATTTCATAAAGTACGCAAATAGTCTCTCTCGCATTGTCATTTTCCACATTTGAATGCATGCTCATAACGAGCTTATGCATTTTATTTGCATCCACAGCTGCATTTATTACCTTTTCTTTTTCCATGTTCAGTACAATTTTTGACAAATACATATTTTCCTCACTTTCACTCGTAGAAAATTGGGATTGACGGAGAACAGCATTTTCGACCTATGTATGGGACCCAAACCGGATCTCTAAGCCAGGATCACTCCCACATGCGTGGGATAAACATTATCTCTTGGTTTTTCTCCTGCTATTGGATTTAGGATCACTCCCACATGCGTGGGATAAACACTTAAGAAACGCTTATTTTATGCGGTTTTATTTTTTTGATCCTCAATTTTAGTATGTAAGATTTGAAGAAAAAATCAATATTTTATTCTTTCATACTATTTTTAGCAAAATTGAAAGGAGATAATCATGAAAATAAAACTATACAAAATTGATAATTTTGCTGCGTTTATGGACTTAATCAATGGATGCGAAGGCGATGTCTGTATTATATCTGATCAAGGAGACAGGCTTAGTTTAAAGAGTACACTTGTTAAATTTGTAGCATTAGCAAAGCTTTTTAATTCTAATATCATTGAAGAGCTTAAACTTGAAGTCAGCAACAAACAAGATGAAGAAAAAATCATTGACTTTATGATTAATGGAAAAAATTCTAAAGAATGAGCTCAAACTCATTAGAAAAAGCGGCTATACGCCGCTTTTCTTATACTCCAGATAAAATTTTTACGAGCTCATTGTTTCTATCTAAGATTAATGTCTTATCTCCTTTTAGCGAATTTTTCAATGCATCTAATGATCTTACATAGTTGTAAAAATCTGCCTTATTTTCATCATTATACGCATCACTCAGAATCTGCATGTATTGAGACTCGCCATCGGCTTTGATCTTTTCTGCCTCTGCCTCTGCTTTTGCCACTGTTTCTTTAACTGTTTTATCCGTTTCATTTCGAATAAGCGCAGATTGATACTCACCATCAGCAGTATATTGCGCAGCGATATTCTGACGTTCAGAAATCATACGCTGATAAACTGCTTCTTTGTTAGAATCTGGAAGATCCAATTTTTTTGTCTCAACTGCATATACCTTAATTCCATATGCATCCAATGCACTTCCAATATTTTCAGTGACAGCTTTCGCAAGTTCACCATCTCTTCCGGAAATAATATCCTCTTGGGAAGTCCGTGACATCACGGTTTTTACTGAGTTATATACAGTATTTGCTAACCTAACTTTTGCTTTATCTTCTGATGCGCTTAGTGTTGATAGATATTTTACCGGATCATTCACGCTCCATACGATAAATGAATCCACATTCATAACCTTCTTATCTTTTGTCGTAACATCAGACGGATCAATATCATAGACCATTTTCTTTTTCGGGATCTTTTGTGCTGTCTGCATAAAAGGTATCTTAAATGCGATTCCCGGAGAAGAAATAACCGTTTCTACTTTTCCGAACTGCTTAATCAATGTATATTCATCTGCCTCTGTAACCACGTATGGATGCAGTAACAGACCAATCGCAAGCGCAGCCACAATAATAATTCCAGTTTTCTTCATTAGTTCGTTTCTCCTTTCACAAAGCTATCAAGCGGAAGTAGTGTCTGAGTTCCATTTGACTCATTAATGTATACTTTTAGAGAAGGGAGAACATCCTCCATTGTCTCATAAAACATACGTTTTTTTGTAATAAGCGGATATTTAATATATTCTGCATACATCTCATTAAATCTTGCTACCTGACCTTCCGCTTCACTGATCCTCTGTTGTTTATATGCGGTTGCATCCTGGATCAATTTATCTGCGTTTGCATTTGCACTTGGAATGTTTTCCGATTGATATTTCTTAGCGTTATTAATTGCAGTTTCCATACCCTGTTTTGCATCTTCTACGGCCTTAAAAGCGTTTGTTACCTCTTCTGTTGGAGTTTCTGCATCCTGGATTGTTACGTTTACAATTGCGATGCCAATATCTTCAGATTCAATTCTTTCAGCTAACTTTGATTTGACCGTAGCCTGAATTTCCGCTTTTCCTGTCGTAATAACATCATCAACATTATAGACACCAATTGTATCTCTGATATAACTCTGAGCCAAATTCTTTAAAATAGCAACCGCAGTATTTCTGTGGATATAGGCCTGTACTGGATCCACAATCTGGTATTCAATATAAAAATCTGCATCTACAAAGTTAAAATCTTTTGTAATCATTTCTGATTCACTAATAATAGATTGGTTATTGTCATCATATCCAATCTGCATCCCTCTAATTTCACTGGAAAGTTTATATACCTTCTGGACAAATGGAATCTTAAAATGAATTCCTGCGGTTGTTATGCTCTCCGGCTGCCCAAAAGTTTTTAAAACCGCTACTTGATTCTCTTTTAATGTGTACACGGAGTTGAATAGCAAAAATCCTCCAATGATCACACCTGCAGCTATTTTCACCATAGATTTCTGTTGCTTTGTAAGTTTCGGAATTTCTGATTCCGGAGTTACTTGTTCAATCTTTACTTTCATATAAATTTCCCTTTCTTTACTTGTTTATATTTAGTATGAAAGAAAATTTCACTTTGGTTATAGCAAAATTTAAAAAAAAGCGGCAATATGCCGCCTTTTATCCAAAGTTGAAATTTGTTTTCCCGTCTTTCAATTCCAGACTTGCACTAAATTTTTTCCCTGTTTTTGAAACAAAACCACTTATCTTTGATGTTTTTCCAGTTTTGATTAGTTCTTCCAGTTTTTTTTCTGTGATATCCTTTCCAGCAATTCTATAACTTAATGAGAAATCATTATTTTCACATTTCCAAGCCCATTTATCTGCAACAATTAATCCTCCGCAGATTGGGCAACGATGTTCCTTTTTCATCTCCACCTCTTTTGGTTCATCAAAAAGGAACTCTACTTTTCCATCCTTAATCTGTAGCCTGGCATCAAAACTCTTTCCAGCCTTTGATTTAAATCCTTTCATAATCTTTGTCTTTTTATTAGAAATCAAATCTTTTGCATTTGAATCCGTAAGTTTCTTGTGAGCAACTTCGGCCGGAATACTAAAATTACAGGTTCCAGTTTTTTTTGTCGAACAGTACCAACCGAATTTTCCCTTCATTAAAGGTTCTCCGCAGATTGGACAGTTCAGATCAGTAGATCCTGCGCCTGCCCAGCCACTTCTTTTGATATCTGCTGCTGCAATCTCACTCACAGTATCTTTTACATATTTCATCATATCCATTTCAACCGAACTAAAATCCTCTGAGCCTTCCTGGATATGCTGCATTCTGGTCTCCCATTCGGCCGTCAATTCCGGTTTCACGATTGTAAAGTCCTTCAGATTTTCAATGTATTTCTTTCCTGCATCTGTAATATATAATGCTGCTGATTTCCCTTTTGATTCCATATAGCCAGCTTTTAATAAATCATCAATGATTTTTGCTCTTGAAGATGGCATTCCAATACCTTTCGTTTCCTTCATGATTTTTTTCATGTCTTTGTCTTCAATGTACTTTGCGATATTTTCCATTGCATCAATCAAAGTAGCCTGAGTCAGTCTTGCCGGAGGTGTTGTAGTCTTTTCTTCTGCCTCAAAGTTTTTAATAGTAAGAGAATCTCCTTCTTTAAGTGTCGGCAGTTCATTATCGGTCGTTTTTCGATCATAAAGAACGGTCCATCCTTTATCAATTAAAACCTTTCCATTAGATTTAAAAGTATTTCCATTGATGTCTACAATAACGGCTGTTTTCTCTTCCACTAATGGTTCTAAAAATACTGCGAGAAGTCTCTTATAAATAAGAGTCAGGACATTTAATTCTTCTTTTGATAACTTTGATAAATCTGGAATTTTTCCGGTCGGTAATAAGGCATCATGAGATGCTTTTTTTACTTCAACGTCATTCACGATCCGTTTATCTTTACAGACACGGTCGATATCGGCAGATGTTACTGCAGACGCATATTTTTCTAATTCTGGTATTGCCTCAACAGCTTTTAAAAGCGTCGGGAGTTCTTTTGCTTTCTCCGATGAAATATATCGTCCATCCGTTCTTGGATACGATACGATTTTATGTGTTTCGTAAAGGCTCTGGATAATCTCTAATACTTTTGACGGGCTATAGCCAAATTGCTTACCGGCATCGACCTGAACATCTGAGAGCTTATAGAGCTGCGGTGCTGGTGTCTTTACTGTTTTTTTGGTTACTGTTTTTACTGTGCCAGTTTTTCCAAGTGTTTTAGAAAAATCAAGCGCCTCTTTATCTGTCGCAAATCTTACAGAGCCTTCTTCATTAAATAAGTTTCCAGAAAAACCAGCTTCATAGAGTGCTTTTAATTCATAGTCTGTATGTGGCACGAATTCATCAATTGCTTTTGAGTTATCATATACTAACTTTAAAGTTGGTGCTTTGACTCGTCCCACTTTCATCGTAAATCCTGATTTTACAGAAAGACCTACCGTAAAGTTCATGCCGATTAACCAATCCATATGAGACCTTAATAGATAGGCCTCTGTCATGTGGACATCTCTGTCGTTTGTATGATAATCGGTCAGTTCATAGAATGATTTTAAAATTGCTTTTTCAGTCTGATCCTGCTCAAAGAATCTTAAAGCCTTCATTTTATCAATCTTTAAATAATGTTCCAGAAGATAATAGATTCCGTTTCCCTCAACATCCGCGTCTGTTCCCACAATGATGCCGTCATATCCTTCTTTGAGTTTTGATTTAATAGCATCTAAGATTTTTTTCTTACTTGAAATGTCTGCAATTTTAAACGGACTCGGGACCATAGGAAGCTCAATGTCTTTCCATTTTTCATCCCAAGCTGGATATTCGCTCGGTTCTAATAAACGGCATACATGTCCAGCCAATTCGATGAAATCGATTTCACCAATATCTTTTTTGATTTCAGATTTGTGTTTTGCATATACAGATGCAACCGCATCTTTTAATGATTTTTTCTCTGCTATAAATAAATAACGCATGTAATCTCCTTTAATTATAGATTCCTAAATATTATGTTTCTTATTTTTTCTAACACCAAAAGACCTGTTTACAGGTCTTTTAAAAATAATAGGAAACTACATAGTAATTTACGCTTTATTTTTTTCATTGAAGAAGTTTTCATGAAATAACCATAAACCGTTTTACACACTTTATTTTCCTATTGTTTTCTTATAATTAATTTTACTGTTCGTCTTCAGGATCATATAATTTTAAGTTTTGGATTAAAAGTTTATTGATATATTTTTTTGAAGCTGCTTCTTCATCTGTCTCTGGATCTGAATTTGTTTCCAGTATCCAAATCAAAAATTCAATATTTCCAGAAATATCATCTCCGATTTTTTCTTTAATTTCTTCTGGTGTTGGCCACCAATCACCCGCTTTATACGGATTATCATGAATACGTTCACACAAAGCATCGTATTCGTCAAATGTCATCTTTTTCATGTATTTCTCCTATCGACCATCGGTCATTTTTAATTCTTCATTTTCCTGCTGTCTAATTGTTACGATTCTGCTTATGGCTTTGTACTGCATGCTGATAATGTCAACGAATCCATCGATCACTGCTTTTCGATCGATTGCATCATCAATTTCATCTTTTGATTTCTTTGCGCGTTTCGCTTCTCTAATGGCGCGTTTTGCCTGGATTGACAGTTGCATCACATAAGAATAGGCATTTGTCAGTCTTCCTAACATCATTGCGGCCTGTCTTAAATCATCGGCATTCTCTGGCACTTGACACGTATATTCTTTCTGGAAGAGCTCCATAAGCACATTAGGATCTTCCTGTAAAAGTTCTTCATTTTTATACTCTGAAAGCCTTTTATCTGTCATATTCTCTCCTTCCACTTCACGGTATATATCCTACTATTATTATGATCGATTTTTTAAAAATGGACAAATACATAGGCAAAAAAATAAAGGAACTTTTGTCCCTTTATTTTTCCATCGTTATTGATTCTGATTCTGTTGCAAAGAACAGTTCATATCTCTGCGCCGGGTGCATTCTTCTGATATGACTTAGATATTTTTTAGCATCTGCCTCTTCGTCTGTTCCAAACTTCGCCTGCATGAAGTATTTCTGTTGAGATACATCATACCGACCAACGACATACGCAGAAGCAGATTCTTTTTCCTTTTCATTAAATCCATTAAGTAAACAATTCATTGGAAACTCCTTTCTAAAACTTTTTAACGCCTTTCCAATATTGGAATATAACTTTTGCTACCAATGCATCTTTCTTTACATATGTATGTTCCCAGTACCTGGCATCATTTGAATAGTTTCTGTTATCTCCTAAAAAGAAATAGGAATCTTCTGGGACTTCAAATGACATTTCTTCCGGAACTTCCATCTTTTCATTTAAGTAACTTTCTTCTAATAGCTCTCCGTTTATGTATACAGACCCATAGCCAGGATCAGATGCATTTTTCTTTATTTCTACTGTGTCACCAGGAAGTCCAATAAGTCTCTTTACGAAATAGACCTTTGGGTTATCAGGATAGCGGAAGATAATAATTTCACCTCGTTGCGGCTCTGATCCAAATTTATATGCTAAACGGTTACCCATAACTCTGCTTCCGGTCATGATTGTACTTTCCATGGAACCAGAAGGAATATAGGAATTTGCAATAATGAAGGTTGTAAGAAGCCATACTACTAAAAATGATGGCCCGAACACCTTTATAATGTCAATGATATCTTGTTGAAATCCTTTCAATAGTTTCTTCATGAGTACTCCTATGCAATAATTTTATATTTTTTGTTCATTAATTTATCATCAAGCCCTGTGTCTCTTACTTTTACACGGTCATTATAGATTGCCTTATAAAATGCAGCATTTAGGTTAATGATCTTAACATGTGACTTTGCTCTTGTAATCGCAGTAAAAAGCATATTCTTGTCAATCATGTTCATGTATGCGTTATTTAAGATGATAATGATATTTTCGTTTTCAGATCCCTGGGATTTATGAATTGTAATCGAATATGCCAGAGTAAGATCTCTAAGATCTTTTCCACTGACTTCGATTGCATCTTTTTTCTGTCCCTGAAGTTTTACATATAGGCGGTTTGGATGAATTTCTACAATGTAGCCTATATCTCCGTTAAAATAATCTTTTTCATAGTTATTCTTAAGGAAAATGACTTTGTCATTTAAATGATAAGTGTTTTTTCCATAGTAAAAAACGTTTTTCCCGATGATAAGCTCCTCTTCTCTGTTGATCTCTTCAGAGATAATCTTATTTAATTCAAATGTTCCGCTCTCTCCTACTTTTGTTGGTGATAAGATCTGTAGACTCTTTTCCTTGCCATCTTTTCTTGCTTTATCAAAGTCTTTTAATACTTCTGCTACTGCATCTTCAGCTGAACTTAAGTTCTTGATTTCGAACATATTATCTCTTACCATTTTAGAGTTTTTGTTTAATACCTTATTTGCATTATCAATGATTGTCTGTTTACCTTTTTGCCTAAATACTTCTTTTAGCCGGTAAGCTTCATATCGATTACTTGCAATGATATCGTGTAAAACGTTTCCTGCTTCCACGCTCTGTAACTGATTTTCATCACCAACCAAAATTAATGTGCTTCCAGATTTTATAGCCGGAAGTAAAATTGACAAAATCGTTGTATCTACCATAGACATCTCATCTAACACGATTACGTCCGCATCGATTGGATCTTTTTCATTTTTACTAATTAAAACATCATCTGTATACGGCTTCAAGTCGATTGCACGATGAATTGTTGATGCGTCTTTTTCTGTTACCTCGCTCATTCTTTGTGCAGCTCTTCCTGTTGGTGCGCATAACAGTAATTTCTTTGCTGGATGAAGTTTTTCGTAGAAATAGAGAATTCCATTTATGACGGTTGTCTTTCCAGTTCCAGGACCACCTGTAATAATTTTTATACCAGATGATCTTAACGCGTTAAACGCTTCTTTCTGTTCTTTTGAGTACTTAATGCCTAAAAGTCTTTCAACTTCCTCAATCTTGCTATCATCAAACTCATAGGATTCTTTTGCTTGTTCAATTCGAGATAAATTTTTAGAGATCTTCTTTTCGGCATCGTATAACGCTCTTTTATAAATTCTAATATCTTCATTTCCAGTTTCCACGACTATTCCAGAAAGTCTTGGAAGCTGAATTGCTAAGATCGCATCTGATATTATTGTTTCCGGATAAGATGATTGGGAAAGAATTCTACTAATTCCTTTTTTGAATTTCTCGACCGGAACAAATGTAGATCCAGAAGATTCTATGTACGCATTTACAGTTGCATATGCAGCTGCGTTTATTCTTTCATCGCATAACGGATCAAAACCAAGGTCTTTTCCCATTCTGTCGCACACGTAAAAATCGAGCATTACTTTATTTCCAATAATATAGGGATGCTTCTTTAGGTTTTCCAGTGCTCGTGCTCCATACATGTGTACAAGTTTTTCACTGGCGAATACCTCTCCGCCATGGCTTACAATAAAATTCAGGACATCATATTGAAGGCATACCTTTTTTAATTCCTCATAAATCTTTTCTATTTTTTCAGGTGCTACTTTCGGGAGACCTGTAATTAAAGTTTCTTTAGCTGTTTCCGTCTTAATAAATGTGATGATATCGATTCCCGTAACGCCTAATATCTTTTTCGGCACAGTATTTGATATCTTAAATTCCGGATCGTCTTCTTTAATATCTTTGATAACCTGCTTAATTAATTTCAAGCTCATTTCGGCTGTCTCTGCGACTGGTTTTGCATATGCAATATGGAAGGCATTATCTTCCCATTCACCGGTCACGATTACCTTTAATTCGATCGGCCAGTTTGGAATGATCCCGTACGAAAAAACCAATCCGTCACTGTTTCTAATGACGCCAAGTTCTTCCGTATCTATACCAAAGTAGGTTTCTCCGGTTGCAACATTCCTTTTATAATATTTCACGATTGTTCCAGAAAAATTTGTAAGCATGATCATCCCTCCTATTCTTAGTATGTCATTTTTGGCGAATGCGAAAACTTTATTTTCTTTAATTTTTCACCATACTGTTTGTATTAGAAATGATACGAGGAGTTTTGTATAAGACTCCTTAGAAAGGAGAATTTGAATGGACGCTACCGCGAATGCTATTATTAATCATGGGAAAAAACTTGAATCTGCAGATAATAATAGACTTGCAATTCTGTCTAAAAACGGAGATCCAGATGCGTTGGAACAATTAGTGTATTCGAATATTCTATTGATCTGGAAATTAGTAAAAAAGTATTCTTCCCAGTATTCTGTGTTAGAAGAAGATGATCTGATCCAAGATGGTATTTTGGGATTACTAAGAGCATTAAGTACATACGACTCTGAAAAAAGTTCATTTTCCACACACGCATTTCACTGGGTAAATGCCATGCTTCTTGCTGCCTGTAAAAGAAAAGAACCATTTTATTATGAAGCTAACTTTTATCAGAAGATGATTCGATTTAAGAAACTTAAGGCTGCCGTTGGATGTGCCGATAATGTTTTTACTGAAAATGAACTAAAAGATTTTTCTCTTACTAAAAACGACATTGAACTTATCGTAAAATATGAACGACAAACCTGTTCTTTTGATGAGCTACGGGAACAAGAAGAATCCTATTTGGATCCATCCAAAATTTTGTATAATCCAGATGATGATGTCGAAAAAAAAGTTTTGAGAAAGATCCAAGCAGAAATCATTGACCTTGAATTGAAACGATTGCTTACAAAGTCTGAACAAAGAATTATTGCCTTGACATTTGGTTTGTATGATGAGCCTATTACAAAAGTGAATCTGATTGCAAAAGAAATGGGTGTTTCGAGACAACAGATTTATAATCTTAAAACTTCAGCCATGAAAAAATTAAGTGGAAGTGATATTCTACGCGATTTATATAAATAAAAAAGATCCAATAGGATCTTTTTTTAAAAACCTTTATAAATAAATGCGGCTGCGTTGTAACCTGGTCCATACTCTCCATATATCAGTACCAATAGGAATAATCCAATCCAGATAACCCATCGGAATGGCAAAAGTTGTTTATCCATCCATGTTCTTGCATATCCATATTTTTCTCTTGCAATACCAACAAAGATTAATATTGCAATTCCTAATATGATCATATCGACATCATATCTTTCAATTCCAAATGAATAAATGTCTTTATTAAAAAAAATCCATGGATTCGGGTCTTTAAATGTTAAAAATAGACCATTTATAAATTTTAATGCATCTTTTATACTTGGTGCTCTAAAAAACAATGCTCCAACCGCATAAATGAAATATGTACGCATTCTCTGGAATAACCTTACGCTGAAGCTGTCTTCTAATTTAAACTTTTGAAAAAGTGGTGCTGCAAAATCACTCATAGTCAGAAGCAGCCAATACCATAAACTTACGCCTATGATATATTTAATTCCTCCATGCCAAATACCCATCACCAGCCATAAGCAGAACATTCCAATTGTGGTTGGTATTTTTTTCCCGATTTTCTTTCCAAATTTCTTTTTGCATAGTTTTCCAAAATTAATAAAAAAATTTGTTTTTAGCAATGGGTACAGGACATAATCTTTTGCCCATGTGCCCAATGTGATATGCCATCTCTGCCAAAATTCCTGGTTTGTACGTGAAAAAAATGGATTGTTGAAATTTTCTTCTAATTTTATATCAAATAATTCAGCCGTTCCTAATACAATGTCCATACATCCGGAAAAATCCGTATACATTTGAAGTGGAAACAATAACAGCGCCAGCCACAGGTAAAAACCTGCGTATGCTTCTGTATCTGCATAAATTCCATTTACAATGATTCCAACCCTTTCCGCAATTACAAGCTTCTTAAATAACCCGAATAGAATTCGTTGACATCCATGTTCTATTTTCTCTATTGAAAATCGATGTTCTGCATATAGATCCTTTAATTTTCCAAATCTACTGATTGGACCAGAAATTAACTGCGGAAAAAACGACACAAACAAAAATAACTTAAATGGATTTTTTTCTGGTTTTATCGTATTCCAATAACAGTCAAGTATATATCCAATAATTTGAGCTGTATAATATCCCATTCCAAGAGAAGCAATTACCTCTCTCGGAACCGGAATATGAAGTGCTTGAAATATTGGGTTATATAAATCTGTTCCTTTTGCTCGAAACCAAATAAGAATATTGATTGATAGTGCGATTATAAGGACTGCTTTTGCAGGCTTTTCGTTATCTTTAGATTGAAGGCATTCAATGAGTCTTGTTGCTGCATACGCAGTCGCAGTTGAAATTATCAAATACAAAATCGTATACGGAGCAGCTGATAAGAAATAAAATGAAACGCTGACTATTAAAAGCCAGATCCATTGGATTGTTTTTGGAAAAATGTAGTATATGAAAACTGATACTGCAAGAAACAGGAAATAATAAAATGATGTAATCTGCAATTATTTTCCCATCTCCAAAATAATATCAACCATTTCTCCTACATTTTTCATTGTTACAACTTTGCCCATTGGAATTTTGAAATTAAATTCTGATTCGACGGCAACAATTAAATTGATATGTTCAAATGAATCCCAATCTTCAATATCGTCAGAAGTTGTTTCATCAGTTAGTTCGATTGTGTCATCGTCAAATACCTCTCTAAATACATTTGTTAATCGTTTAAAAGCTTCTTCTCTTGTCATAAAAAATACCCTTTCTTAATTTTGATATATATAGTATGTGTGTTTTAGCCGAAAAGCTATTCTAAACAAATAATTTTTATATTTGCTTTTGATACTGTTTTTCCATCTTGATTTTTTATTATGGCCTTTACAATAATCAGATTTAATGAATCTTCTTTTTCTTTTACAATTCCAGAAATCGTGAGCTTATCATTTAAATAAACAGGATTCGTTAGTTTTATATCAATGCTGTGAATGAGACTATATTTTCCTGGAAGATACATTCCTGCTAATGTTGAATAAAATGATGCCGTTAACATACCAAACATGATATGTTCTGAATATGAATGTTCTTTTGCATATTCGTCATCTATATGCATTGGATTTTGATCGCCGGTGATTTCTCGGAAAGACGATTCCATATCTTTTGTTATAATGCGTTCAAAAGAATGTGAAAGACCAATTTTTATATCATTATAACGATATGTATTTAAGATATCAGCGTTCATGTTACTCTCCTATCAGTTTAATAATTTTCTCTGAAATACTTACAGCATCCAGCCTGTTCGCACATCTTACATCTTTTATTGTTCCATAGCTAACTGCGAATACATCTTTTAATCCAATTCTGTTTACTTTTATATCTAAGTTACGCTCTGCAACTGCTTCTGCTATGATACTGCCAATACCTCCATATATGTTATGTTCTTCAATTGTAATAATTTGTTTTGCCGACATCAAATCACTAAATAATGAATTGTCAAATGGTTTTAACTTTACTGCTGAAATTATTGTGGTGTTAATTCCTAACTCTTTTAAAAGTTCAGCTGCAGAAGCAACTTCTTCCATAATAGAACCAGTTGTAACTAATACAATTTCATTTCCTGGGTTTATGGTATTATAATTACATGATGCATCTTCTTTTGTAAAAAATTCTTTTTCTTTACTCATTCCAATTCGCAAATACACAGGTCCAGTTATCCTATATGCTTCTTCCATGCATTTTTCAAGTTGATTTGGTGTGGAAGGAGAAAAGATTGTCAAATTAGGAATCGTTCTTAATATGCCAACATCTTCGGTCGTATGATGGGAAGGACCCAATGAGCTCCAGGAAAGTCCACTTCCCATTCCTGCAATCTTTACATTTAAGTTTTGATAACAGATATCATCTCTTATGAATTCCAATGCACGATATACTAAAAATGCTCCTGATGTATATAAAAATGGAATCTTTCCACAAGTTGCAAGACCAGCTGCAGCTGCAACTTTTTCTTCTTCTGCGATTCCAAAGTTCAAGTATTGGTCTGGAAATTCTCTTCTAAAAAGTTCATCATACGCGGTTCCACTGTCCGATAACATATGAATCACGTTTTTATCTTTTTCTGCTAATTCCATTAATTTACTGATGTATACACTCTGCATTTTCTCCTCCTAACTGGAGATCCTTTTCAAAGATCTTCCTTTCTTTTTTATTTGGGATTTTAAAGTGCCAATTAGGATTATTTTCCATAATTGAGACACCTTTTCCCTTGATTGTTTCTGCTATAATGATTCTTGGTTTATTCCCTTCTGGTATTTGTAACTTTGCAATGAGCTCTTCAACATCATGACCATCCGCTGATAATACTTCCCATCCAAATGATTTCCACTTTTCTTCCCAATTTGGATTTCCAATGATATTCTTTGTCTGATCCATTTTTTGAATCTTATTATTATCCATGATTACGATTAAGTTGTTTAGTTCAAATGCAGTTGCAGATGCGGCGGCTTCCCAGATCACACCTTCTTCACACTCTCCGTCTCCAATTACTACATATGTTTTTCCCTGAGAATGATCCATTTTCTGACCTAATGCCATTCCGACTGCCATTGCTAATCCATGGCCTAATGAACCTGTTGACGCTTCAATTCCAGGCAAATCTCTCATCGATGGCTCGCCTCCAATATGAGAGCCTGGCTGTAAATATGTATTGATAACAGATTCGTTTACAAGTCCAGCTGCAGCCATTGTACAATATAAAACTAACCCGGCATGTCCTTTGCTTAATACAAAACGATCCCGGTCTTTCCATGTAGGTTCATTGATTTTGTATTTTAGAATATTTTTCATAAACAATGCATAAAGAATTTCTACGCAGGAAAAAGAGGAGGCTAAATGAGCCATTCCTCCGTTTATTCCTAATCTATAAATATTCCTTCTAATATTTAGAATGTTTTCTGAGTCTATTGGAGTCATACTTTGTCCTTTCTAATAGGTTGCACCTATTTCTTTTATTTCCATGAGTTGATTCATTTCATTGTCGGATAATTCAAAATCAAAAATTTCTAAATTCTCTTGAATGTGCTCTCTATTTTTTGATCTTACAACAGGAATCACATCCATTTGAAAGCAGTATCTTAAAATAATTTGAGATATTGTTTTATTTTTTTCTTCTGCAATTCTTAGAATATCTTTATTTTCCAGCAACGTTCCATTTCCTAATGGGCTACTCGACTCTATTTTAATTTTATTCGTTTTGCAATAATTATATAAATCATGATTTAAATGTCCTGGATGAAATTCAAATTGATGGATCATAGGAAAACAATAAGAATTTTGTGTTAGAAAATCGATTTCGGTTTTTGTATGATTACTTATTCCTATTGAACGAATCAACCCGTTTTCGTATGATTTTTCTATTGATTTCCATGTATTTAGATTTATTTCTTTCCAGTTATCGCCATCTGCTTCTGTCAATGGCCAGTGAATAAGATAACAATCGAGATAATCCAATTTCATTTTCCGAAGAGTTGCTTCCAATGCTTTTCTGGTTTCTTCATATCCCATTGTTGTTTTCCATACCTTTGACTGTATAAAAAGTTTTTCTCTTGGAATTCCTGACTCTTTTATGGCTTTCCCAATTGCACGTTCATTAAAATAGGCAGACGCAGTGTCTATTAAAACTGTTCCTGCATCTGAATATGTTTTTATTGCTGTTTCTAACTCATTCTGATCAGTAATATTAAATGTTCCGAGCCCTATTGTAGGTATTTCGATACCATTAGATAATCTTGTATTTTTAATCAACGCAAATCACCTTGTTTTTATTTTCGTATTTTTGTTCTACCTTATATGTCCAAACAGCATTTCCTGATAAATCTTCGTTCTGTTTTGTGAATCCCATCTCTTTATAAAAATCTTTTACCATTTTATTTTTAGCAGTTGGATAATAATATCCATAAACCGTTTTAATGTTTTGCTCTATACAAATCCGAATCAGTTTGTCCATCATTGCAAATTCCATATCTCGTTTTAATACCCTACAACTCATTAACCAAAGTCTTATATGCAATTCATCTCTTATCCTCTCTCCTATAACAATACTTACAACTCCATTATCGCCAAATTTGTCTTCTAATTTCCCGTATAGAGTAATCATATTATCTGCATTTGCGGCTTCTTCTATTTCTGATAATGTATATCGTTTTGTTGTTAAATTAAATTGGTTGCTCTTGTTTGTTAATTGTGCAATCCGAGCCATATATTCTGGAACAAATCCTCTTATCTCAGCTTTCATGTTTAAGGCCAACAAATAATCCTTATAGTTTTTATAAATTGATTTTTCTTCTTCTCGTTTCTTGTTTTCCATATACATCTGGGTTCTCTTTAGGTCATCTGATGATAATTTTGTCATTTCAAAAACACCTGAACGATCTAATGCCTGAATGTAATATTCTGGAGATTGCAATTCCGGAACACTGATCCCTGAAATTGCTTCTCTTACCAGATTTCTTTCTGCTGGATTGTCATCAACAAAAACAAAGCTTTCAGGAAGCAGATTTAGTTGTTTCGCCATTTTTATGATATTTTGATCTTTTCGTTCCCAGTTAATTTCAAGTGCGGTAAAATCGTCCAGTTTTAAAATGGAATCCGGTCTCTGCAATCCGGTTATGGCTATGTCTTCATCATTCTTTGAAGCCGCAGTAAGAATGATTCCAATCGATTTTAATTGTTTTATATACTTCTGGAACTCTGTATATGTTTCGCTCACAGCTGTTTCCATTCCAATTCCAATATTATCTGCTCCAATATCACCGATTACACCATCCCAGATTGTGTTATCAAAATCCAAAGCCAGAGCTTTTTTGTTTTTTCCATAAATGGATTTAATGATGTTAGCGACGCCAAAGGCTGTATATGGGATTGCCGGAACACAAAGAGAATATTTATACATAGTCCAATAATAAGGGTCGCTCCATTTTTCTAATCCATAAAGAGAGGATTCTGTTAAAATATCATGAATAAAAAAATTATCATGGTTATTTGCGTAATCATAGAATTTTTGATTTAGCTTTGTTATGAAATTCGTAAAGCCATGGATATCGCTGGCATCTTGATTTCCTAATAACCGATAGTATGGAAGTTCGAAGTTGTTCTGTATTATACTGCAATGATATTTTTGTGTCGCTTTTTCCCAAATCGATTCAAATTTAGTATATTCATTATTTAATTTTTCATCGATTGTTTCTTTTTTATCTACTACATTCGGGCATTCTTTTATGTTCCTGTTACTTGTGTGTATATATATAATATCAGGATTGAATTCATCTAATTCTGGATTATCAAAATAAAGGTATTCATAATATCTATTATATTCCGACTCATAGAATGATGGGCGAAGTCCATGATTTAACAGAAACAGTTCCAGAAGCAGACGAATATCATTTGTTGTGCTGCCTCCTAAAATAGCTACTTTAATGTTAATAAATGGACAATCAGTATTTAATAACTCTTTTCTAATCATCTTTTTCTTTTTTAATAGATAATCGGCATCAAATGGATATTCAAGTTCTTTCATTTTTTATTCTCCGTATAATTATTTTTTAATGTTAATATTTGTTTTTTTGATTCTTCCACTGCATTATGGAATATATCATAATCGTTATTCCATATAGAATACTTTTGATCGCTACGATGATCAGGTAAAAGATATTTTTTTGATATGTACTCTGATAGATAGTTCGTATATTTTTCTGCGCCAAAAGTATTTACATGATTAATATTATAAAAATCTGATGTATAATCAATTTTCATCTCTTTTGTGTACTCATTTGCATTGAGAAAGTCATATCCTCTGTGTTTGACGATTGATCCAATTGTATTAAAGCTCTCTCTCGCTTCTTTTTTTTCAGCATATGGAACAACAACAAATAAGAGATTAATATTTTCTGAATCGCCATAATCTAAAATTTCGTTTAGTAGCTTTTCTGCAGTAGGATCTAACGCTGACGATTTATCTGTTTTAAAACTTTCTTTTTCAATTGGCATATATTCTGTATGTATTTCATACCCGTGATATGTTTGCCTTGATACTTTATTGTTTATATATTTCCAATTATCAGGGTTTCCAACGGCCTGTTTATTTTCATGGTAATATATAATGTCTAAGTATAAAGAATTTATTGGGAAAACGAGTTCTTTGGAATTTAAAATATAAGAAGTTATAAGGTCATTTCTGAGTTTTCCATAGCTTAACGAATCACATCCATTTCTAAATCCTATAGCGGATTCTCCTTTATCCATTTTTCCATAATATTGGAATGGTCGAGCGTCTATAATAAATAGCTTTGGGTTTTGATATTTTTTTATCTCTTTCAGATATATTAGCAAGTTATCAGCCGGAATTGTATTTGTTCCCATGACATATGATGTAATTCCGTAATTATTCCATGCGGTTAGTGGCTGCCAATATACAAATGCTGCTGAGCCTCCGATGTATACAACATCATCTTCGGTTAGTTCTTCTTGAATTCCCAATACGTGTCTTCTGTTTTCGTCAACACGTCGGAATAAATACGATGTTTTCACAAATATAACTGCAAGCAAACATAAGAAAATGATGCTTGTAATTGTTTTAATCATTTTTTTCTTTACCAAACTGTCCTCACTTTCCGAGTTTCGTGAAGCTCCATATGACTAAACCACACCGATTTATTTACGCATGGTTTAAGCCGTGAGAAAGCACTCATAAAATTATTTAATTTTTCATTGTTATTATGAGAGAAGTGCTACTTGTCTCCTGGAAAATCTACTTTATTTTTTGGATTCTTTTACCATTATTTAAATAAGAAAAATAAAAGGAGGATTTTATGTACGATATAGAAAAGATCAAAGAATATGTAAGACCAATTGATGTGATCTCTTATCTCGGCGTTCAGATAAAGCGAAGCGGTTCTACCATTTTTATTCGCTGTCCTGAGCATGAGGAGCGCACTGGATCTGCGGATCGTCGAATCAGCAATTGTAAATTAGGAGATACCTTTTCATCAGCTTATCGTTGCTATGCTTGTAATGCAAAAGGAGATCTTTTCAGACTGATTGCGAAACTTACGGGTCTCGATTTAAAGAAAGACTTTGCTAAAATTTGTGAAATTGCAGCTGAAAGCTATGGAAGTACGACTTTGTTTGAAATGAAGGGAACCATAAATAGAAAAAAAGAGAAAGATGACACTTCCGTTTATATCTATTTATCAAAAGAGCAGTTAGAAGCATTGCATTTGCAGCCACACGTATATCCGAATATTTATACAGAATGTTATACGGGATTAGACACGGTTGACGTCGACGATTATCATCTTTATCCAAATCCCGATTTTCAAAACATTGATACACAAGGATTTCCGGAAGTATCTATGTTAGAGACAAAGCCATCGCATTTCTCTCTTCCGGAGCTTGCTGAAAAAGATCCAGACGCTTATCTCTGGCTGATTAAGACGAAAGCTTCTTCTGCAATGCAGCAGTATAAGAAACTTGCGAAAGATGATTGGAATATACGATTGGCAGAGGCAGGATCAGAGGCAGGAGATATTTCTTATAAAGCCGCAGAAATCCGTGACTATTTCAAAAATCAGTATCTCTATGCCGAATCTGCTTATAAGCTTGTTGCTACCAAGGACGAAATCTTTGATATTGACGATAGTTGGCTCTACGGCTACGATATATAACAAAAACCAGGATTATTCATCCTGGTTTTTCTTTTCTTTAGCAATTAGGTCATCGTCTGCGTATTTTTTAATCGGCTGATCGATATGAACAACGATTTTATTCTTAGAAATTTCTCTGGTTAATGTCACGATATAATTTTCGTTGTAGTATGTGATGATCTCTTCTGCATCTGTATATGTTCCTGCTACTCTTTCAACGAACTCATCCTTTTCATAAACTTCGATAATAAGTTTCTTTTTATTATCCATATCATTTTTCATATTTTTTAATTTATTCAGTAACATGTTCAGTCTTGTAAGCTTCGCTCCTGTAACCTTTAATCTTGTATCAGATCCTGTAATTGTGTTTGTAATATCTTGCATAGTATTCTCCTTTTATTTGGTAAAAAATCTTGGTGGTAAATTTTCTTCATCCGGTTTATCCGTAATTTTCTTTGATAAATCCAAAATCCGTATCACTTGTCTATAGATGGCGCCATTATCTTCTACTGTGTTTTCTTCGTCATAATCAATTAATAGTATTTGGCCATCTTCGTGCTGAATGGTTGGTGATATATATTCCAAAGCTGCATCATTTGGAAATAAAACGAACATAACTAAATTTTTTTGAATATCCATAATGTGGGCCTCAACACCATATACGATATTCAATCGATTTTTTAAATCGATGTTTATGAAATATGTTTTTACGATATCTGTGAATCTGGAGTCCTCTTTTATTTTATAAGAATCTCCGAATAGATCAGGTAGAGCTTCATCTAACTTAACTAAGATATCTAAAACAGCCGCATTCGCATCGACTTTCATTCCAGTTGGTAGGATGACCATATCTCCCATATCTGTAAGTTCCACACCAGCAATATAGTTACTTTCATTTGCATCTGGACTCTGGCCATATAGTAAACGGATTCCATTTGCACTTTTTAGCGGGATAAATTTCTTATAGATTTTAGTCTTTAAATACGAATCATCAAAAAAGTCTGCAATGTCAAAAATATCTGTGTATTTTGGACTGTCCAAATATTTCTTTAACATGCGATCACTTTTCCATACGTCTGAAAGCATTTTTTTTATTTCATCTTCACTGATTATCTTTCCCTGATAGTAATATTTATCTTCTGCGAAAAAAAATACATAGGTTTCTTCACCTAAGGGATTTAGATAACTGAGTTTCATGATGTCTTCTGTGTCATCCAAATCATATGGGATAGAATTATCAACTAAAAACTTTTCAATGTTTAATGTATAATGAGGCTCCTCTTTTTTATGTATGTGAAAAAACGCCATTAGGGTTCCTCCTAAAAAATCTTCATATATATAATGCAAGATTTGACGCGTTTGATTAACTTTTATTGTGTTTTTTTTCTTACATTATATATTTAGTTAAAAAATGAATGATAGAGGAGGACATATTTATGTTAGATGTTGAAGGAATTTTCGCTGCGCTCAACAATACAAAAAAGCTTTCCAGTGTGATCGGTAAAGAAAATGAACTTAGCAAATTAACAAGATATCGTGATACGATTAAATTTCTTTCTGTAGACATATTCTACGGTGATCTCGAAAAACAAGACTTAGTCAAAAGATCCATCAATGATATGTACGGATATGCTTCCTCTATTTGTCAGGAAGCTAAAACTGAAAGCCCATACTTAACAGAAAAGCTTGCTCAGAGTGTTAAGGTCTTAAACGCGTTGAAAGAAATGGCATAAAAAAAGAGAGACTAAGGGCTCTCTTTTTTAATGCGAAGGATTAAAATTTGTTACGCGTTACCGAGTACGATTGCTGAAATTTCATCAAATATCTGGTCAAATCGTTCCCGCTTGTCCTGGTTTTCTTTTAAATACATAAACTCTTCTTCTTCGGTTGGATTTAAATTATCTAATCCCAGTTCCATTGCCAGTTCCTTTAATTCTCTTCTTAAATCTTTGAGTTTCTTATCTTGTAAGTTCATACGCATTTTCTCCTTTGTCTTTTGACTTACGTGCATTTTATTCAAAGATTTCCTTCGCAATATCAACTTATGTCTACTTTAGCTTATTTGCCAGTATGACTTTAAGTTGGTTTTCTCTCTCTCATCGATTATACATATAGTATGTAAGAATCTTTTTGCATTATCTTTATATTTGCTCTGTTTTCTGAATTTTCAGTCATTTATTTTGTTACGGATAAATCGACCTTTAATGTCTTATCGTCCCATTTTCCTGTTAAGGTATATTTATATTTTTCACCCTTGATTAATAAATCCGGTTTTCCTTTTGTTATCATGCATTCTGCATCCTGATCCACGCCATAATCTCTACAAATAATTGCCATAATTTCAGAATATCCAAATAATGTATTTTCAAAGGTGAGCGGAATTATATGCACCGTCGTCACATGATCTACATATAAAACATTGTGCCCAATTCCCATATTTGTCATAGATTTTGGTCGGAATTCTTTTTTCTTAAATGATGCTTTTATATTTGTTCCATTTCCCATAACAGATATATTTGTTTTGAACTCTCCGTTTTCCCATGCGCCTCGTACAAATACTGCATAATTTTCATCTCGAAAGATTAACGTTGTTTTTCCACCAGGAACAACAACTGCTGCCTCTGTATTGCCTTCGTTTCTTAGACAAGCGCAAATATCAGTTACTAAACTTGATCCAGTCTCTGGAATCGCGATCGGAGCCGCAAGCAATGAGCAATACTCTTTCGCTTGTACCTTCTCATTTTCATCTAAGATTTCCACTTTAATACTGTATAAGTCTAAAACAAAATGATTCATTTCTCGTTCATAATCAGAGCTGGATTGTAATTTATAGGTTCCTCCGTTATCAGTCGCATGATATCCCAGATTCAGCTGCATATCCATGACTCTGTCTTTCTTTGATGTCTCAATAATTCCTTCTGCGACTTTACTAATCTTTCCAAGTGTGTCATCATCTTGAATGGATCCAGAATTCATTTTTCCTGTACTTAGATCAAAATATTCGCCATCGTCTGGTTCATCTTTCTGCGCCTGCATAATCTGCTCCTGTTGCTGAATCTTATCATATTCCTGTCTGTTTTTCTTAAGCTTCTCAATTAAACTTAAAGTTTCTTTCTTGTTTTCATCTCTTACAGGCTCTTTATTTCCATTTGGACGATTAATATCTAAATCGATTCCATCATCATCATCTTCTTTAAAGTTTAACATCCCAGGAACAATCTTTTCTTCCGGGCCTCCGATCATGTATTCCGTATGAGTTCCTTTCTTTTCTATCGGTTTTTCTTTTGCCTCTTTATGTTCTTCTGGAACATAGATCAAATCTTCATCAGATGTGTTATTCTCTGCTGATTCTTTTGATTCGTATGTTAAATTTTTGTCAGGTCCATTGGCAGGAGCAGAGGTTTCTTTTTCTTCAAAAATGAAATTATTAGGCATATTCTGCTTTTGTGATTCTTCCTCATGGACAATTGGCTCACTCTGATTCTCTACTTCTTCTGTGTTTTCTCCTGCTTCTGCGTTTCCTGATAAATTAAACAATGCATCGAGATCAAAATCCATTGGCTCATCATCAAGATCTTTCTTTTCATTTGTTTTTTCTTCTGACTCTTGTTCTTTGATTTCTGACTCTTGAATTGATGTGGACTTAGTGGCGGATTCAGATGCAGGCTTAGTCGTATTTTCTTTGTATCTGTTTAAATCGAATACCGGTTCGTCGAATTCATCGTTCTGTTTATTTACCGCTTCTGTCTTTGAGCTTGCATTTTTAGATTCGGATGCGCTATTTTCTTGAGTTTTAATTTCACTGATAGCATCTTCTGTTTCAGGTTCTTTAACCTCTACTGTGGAGTCTTCTTTCGTATTGATTGGTTCATCGAAAAATTGACTGAAGAAATCCATATCCATAATGTCATCCTCATTCTTTGAGGATGTGCTCTCTTTTCTTGTTTCCTCTTTCTTATTTTCTTCCTGTCGATTATCTTCCTGCATAAAAGGTTTGTCATCCGGAATTTTTTTATCTAATTCTGTGTGATTTTCGATTGATGCAGGTTCAGATGCAGAAGCAGTCTCGTTTTCTTGTAATCCGAATTCAAAGAGAAGCGGATCATCCATAATATCTTTCTCTTTATTTTGAACTTGCTGAATGTCGGCTACATCTGATTCCTGCTTTGATTCTGTTATCTCATTATTACTTCCAGACTTAGATGCTTTTGACTCATCTGCTGCGGCTTCTTCTTTGTCCGTTATTGAGTTTTCCTTAACCTCGTCTGACGGAACAATGACCGGGCATTTACTTAAGACTTCTTCGAAGTTATTTTTAAAGATACTCTTTAAAGCCATTTTTGTAATGTTGTAAGTCTCTCCGCTAATTGTTAAGGAAATCTCCTCTCCTAAATCACTATACGGATGTTGCAATAATAATAGGGTTCCAATCGAACAGTTCTTAATTTTGTAAATATGTCTTAATCGTTTCTGAATTTCTTCCAGATCTAATTCAGAGGCAGTAGCAGAAGCAGTTTCATATTCAATACGAAGCCGCTCTGCATTTTTTAATATTGATAACGTTTTTTCTTTGATGTGTTCTCTATCCATGATTATTTTCCTTTCCCGAATAATTTACTGAAGAATCCACCACTACTCTTCTCTTTGCTGATCTGGTCAATCGCATCTTCCATATCCCAGATCTGACTTGCCAATTCCATTAAAGCCAACTTTACATCCTTCGTATAGCTAACTGCTTTATCAAGAACGACTGGTGTTCCATCATATAATCTGTTTAAGAAGATTGATTTTTGCATTGATGGGATTCTTGCACACAATTTGAAATATTTTTCTTCAAACTCATCGGCGGTAAATTCCAGTTTTTCAATTCCAATACCCATATCTTTATATTTGTTATTGTTCTCGATGTTTTCATTTAAAATCCATTTGATTTTTTTTACTAAGCCTAATTTCTTTAGAGTTCCATAATAGCGAAGATTGTTTCGCACATTGTTGATATCCAAGTTTATGATATAGTAACATCTTTGTGCTTTTTGAAGGATAGGATACGTTGTAATGTGAAACATAGAAGAGTTTGTATCAATGATTACAATATCGTATTCCTTTCGTATTGTGTCTAACAGATAGATATAATATTCGGGTGAAATTTTTAACGCAGTAATTTCTTCTGGTGTTAACGTTGATCCTGTTAGTACATGAAGATTCGGTAATTTCTCATATGGAACCATACAACCAGTGATAATTTTGTTTACGATATCAACGGATTCAGGATCACCGATCATATTCCCTTTATCAAAGATCGTTGAAATCGCTTCCATCGCAGCTTTCATATTTTTTGTTTTATTTTCTTTGATATTTAAGATGGTTCCGATTGATAATGTCTGCAGGTCAGCTTCCAGTAATGCCACCTTAGGTTTTGACCCATCTGATTTAGATCGTCCATACGAAGCAATCGCACACGCTGTATTTACCGCAAGGAATGATTTCCCTGTACCTGGTTTGATTGATGTGAATACATAAACATTTTCCATTGTTCCAACAACCATATCGCCTGCCTGCGGGAGTGCATCCAATAATGCGTCTTCTGGCGAGAAATCATCCGGAGTTGCACTGTTCAAAATATTCTTTGCTAAAAAAGAAACTTCATCTTCTTCTTTTGGATTCTTAATCAACTCTTCAATCGTTGACATATTAATGTTTTTTGAAATAACAATATCATAGATTCCACTTAGCACCATTCGTCCAAGAGCATCGACTCTCTGAGTATCTCTCGGGTCAAGCTGCCCGGCTAAATATATAAATCTGATATATTGATGTTTTTTCTTAAACTGTATTAAAAGTTTCGGGATATCTTCTGTCCCATTTAATTGATCGGATACGATAACAATTTGCGGATGCATCTGATTGATGGCCTCATTCAGTTTATTTCTTTCCGAACATGATCCAGTTAGTTCACACTGGCTGATTTTTTGAATTCCATTATCCATTGCAGGAATTCCTGTTGCTGCTAAAATTTTATAGATACGTTCACTCATGATGAATTCCTAAAATCCTTTCTAAATTTGATATAAGTATTATGTCGGCTTTTCTCCCAAAAAAAGAAAAAAGAGGGAATAATACCCTCGATTTTTTTATGCATTTACAATACAGGAATCTTTGATTCTGATAACCTTTCTTGAATAAGAACTTTGTTTAATCCCGTTTCGACCGCTGTTATATGCAACCAGTGCCATTTCCTCATTGAAGTTGTTTTCTTTTAAACATTTTGATAACATATATACACCTGCTCTGATTGACTGATATGGATCATAGAAATCGGTAATTCCAAGTTCTCTTCTAAGCCAGCTATGATTTGATGAATTGATTTGAGCGAGTCCTGAATCATATGTTCCGTTTTTATTGTAACTTTTACAATTTGCATCATATCCTGATTCACAATATAATTTTGACATAACTAATTTTTCATATCCGCTGATTCCGTATTCTGCACACATTTGGTAAACCCAATCCTGTAATTCATCGGATAGCTTTGAAATATCACCGTTATCATTTACTGTATAATGATCTCTTGATTCATTGACAGCTAACATCTTTGACAAATCTTCTTGGCTTACTTCATCAGCTACAATGTAGCCATCTTCGGTTGTTGTATATATGCTATCAAGCTTTTCTGGTTGGGCGGCTGTGTTTTTAGCAGATTCAGCTGCATACGCGGTTGTAATACCGCAACTAAGTGTTAATGTAATAATAGCAAGTATAGTTGATAATTTTATTGATAATTTTGTTTTTTTCATTTTTTCACGCGCTTGCAAAACTCATGTAATTCTGATTTCATAAGCATTCGCAGTCGCATCTCCTTTATAAAATTTTACGAACCACAAATCGTTTCATTTATGTTCTATATTAGTATGTAAGATTATTTTTAAAATATTACAAATTTGTTACATATATGTTTCATATTTAATATTTTATTTTTCGGAGATTTTGACATTATATCAGTAATATTGATACTCTTATATACAAAAAAACAAGGACGCCAGGCCCTTGTGAATAATGTTCCGTACACATCTGCAAACATAACAGTATTATGTCAACATTTGTGCGGCACAGATTGAAAATTATATTCGAAGGATGCACCACCGCCAACACAATCTAAAAGATTGGTTTCCGTTGTCTCAGTGGCATCTTCTTATACTTATTATGTAAGATATGATTCGTTTTTTAGGCAAATTTATATAAACTTTTTTTAGAATCTCCAGCCACCAAATGCCCAGATGGATGGACAAATGTAATTCCAGGGAAATGTACTCTTAATTTTGATTCTTCCAATCTTAATTCTACTGGAACTTCCATTCGTTTAAACTGCTTCTGCGGATTAAGACATTTCTTTTTCTTTTCGATATTTGTCATGTTTGTAAATACCATCATGTATCCTCTATCTGATTTAAACATTACGGCTTTTACTTCCAAATGGCTGTTCGACATTGTGTCATATGGAATGTATCGATCTCCTAAGTCAATAATATTCTTTTCTTTTGAATTTTCATATATCTGTTCCGTTTTTTCTTTGGCTAATCCTAAGGCATCTATCACTAAGAAACATCGCTCCATCAATGTCTCTAATAATTTTACTCTTTGTGTCCTACTTAAATTGACCATCGCTAAAATAAATGGAGATGTTTTGTATTGTCCATATGTTTTATTCACTTGGCTTAAAAAAACTCTTTTAAAATAATTAGAATTCTCATTTGGTGTTAAAATATCACTATATTGATCCCATAATTCTAATGTCGTACAAGTATCACTAATTGTGATATCCTCTTCTGTTTTCTTCTCATACAAATTTCTTAAAGCAATTTTAATGGAGTTGTCCATATCCGCACAAAATCTCGGAATGTACGTTGACATTTTAAAGTGTCGAATTAATTTTCTCATGACCGGTATGAAAAGATCAACAGTTTTTTCAAAGAGAACGTCTGCATTTTCATTTGAATTCCAGGTGCGGTTGCAGTTTTTAATTGCAGTGGTTAGCAAATTATTATCGGAGCAGTTATCACAACGGTCCATTTCAGAGATGAATGCAGCATCAAATGCAGACGCATGTTCTTCATCCATAAAGTATCCTGATAAGTCTCTCCACAACAATCCAAATGCAGCATACTTAATTCCGTTTTCTCTCTCTTCTGCGTCTTGCTGATGGTGATCATATCTCCCTAATCCTATGTCATACACTACTCCGGTGTAGTTTTCTGGAATTTGATCCGTTCGTTTTATTTTGAATAGTGGGTTTATCATTCTGATTAAACATGTAGAAAGGACATCATCCGCATGGAACATTCCCGGATGCGTGATTCCGTATCCCTTTTTTATTTTCTCTATCAAATCTTTATTTAACATTCTTTAGTTCCTTTCAAAAGATATATATGCCTTTGCATCTGCGACAAGGCAAAACTGTATTTTAAAAATTGAAATTTAAAAGTGAAATCTTTATTCAAATTTATAATGTAAGAAGGAATGTTAAAAAGTGAAAATGAAAAATGAAAATTTCCTGAAGGGAAAAATAATTGGAAAGAAAAGTTAGAGAAACAAAGGGAAAAATAAAGAAAGAAAAAGTTATTCAATCATGATGGTAAATAAAAAGTTATTCTATTATGAATGTAAGTATTGATTAGCAGCAGCAAGTGAAAACAGATACAGAAGCAGATTCTTTATTTTTTTCAATTTTAAAAAAGGTTAAAATTGTATTCAAAAATATCTTTTTTTATTTTCCTTATTACTTATTACGCATTTTTTTATTTTAGAAAAAAAAGAGTGGGCGAACCCACTACTATTCTGCATTTTTTACTCCGATAATCTCGTATTCAGAGTCTTCCAGACGAATACTATATGTTTTAGACTTATCTGAGATGTCCTTAATTAGACGTTTCCTATAATCTTTTAGCTGTGTAGAAATAAGATTAAATGGAATTGGGAATTGTTCATTCACAGCTTTAAAACCGGTAAGCCCTGTAATCTTTAATTTGCAATCTGAAATATTCTCATCTGTTAATACTCTATTAAGAGAATCTACAATTTTCAATGAATCTGTTATTTCTTTGAGCGCTTGCTCCTGCATATCTGTTTTAAAAATTTTTGCCATGACGGCCTCCTTATACAATAAAAAGTTTTCAAAATTATTATGTCATTTAGAAACTAAAATAAAATTTTCTTTCATACTAATTGTATAAAATTGAAAGGAATTTTAGTTATGAATATCAATAGCACGATGAGAAATATAAAAAATCTTTTATCTCTAAAGAATAATATGAGATATTCTGTTTTAGTTTCTGATCTTGAACTTGAGTTTGATGGTGCCAGACTTGAGAATGTATCAGGTTTTGACCTTGCAGTTGCTCAAGAAAAATTCAAAGAGTTCGTGATGTTTAATTTGAGAATTACGGATGTTGAGTATTACAAACTTTTCGAATCTATAAAAGAAATTGATGCAAAAACCTTTTCTAAAAATCCATATTTGAAGTTAAATTTATCTGAAAAAAAAATTGGAAATTTCTCTTTTAAGAAGATTCATTATGGTCAGAACGAGTTTACAATTCTCGATGAACCTCAGCAAAATTTTGATTTACTTCGTAAATACAAACTTGGCGTATTTAATAATCCATGTGATTCTTATGTGTTATATGAAAATGACGATGTCTGGATGTCTGTAAATCCAATGGAAATAGAGACCAGTCGCAAAGCAATTTCAAATGCATCAGGCAATGTTTTGGTTCTTGGCTGCGGAATTGGGTATGTTCCATATATGATGTCTCTTAAAGAAAATGTGAAAAAAATTACAATCATTGAGCAAAGTGATGAGGTAATTCAGATCTTTAAGGAAGTAATTCTTCCAGAATTTCATACGGATAAAATTGAAATTGTGAAAGCAGATGCCTTTACATATTTAGATGTGAGTGCAGAAAAATATGATTATGTATATGTTGATGTATGGAAAGATAATGTTAATGGGCTTGAAGATTATAAATTTTTTGTCAAGTATGAAGATAAATTTCCTAATACTAAATTCGACTATTGGTTAGAAAATTCTTTATTAGATACCGTGATTGTTAATATCTATCAATACTTTAGTGCAAAATTAGGCACAGAAGACTATCAAAGATTTTTTGCAACAGTCTCTCCGGATCTCTGGAATGTACTTGAAAAAATTGATGATTCAATTGATCGACCAGATCAAATGAGCTACTATTTGACTCGATCTTTTGCTAAAAAAGTACTGAAAAGTATTACATAAAAAAAGAACCTTTTAAGGTTCTTTTTTATTGCTTTCGTTCTAAAACGGAAATTGTTCTATGCGCCAGCTCTGTAAGTGAATAGTTTTTACTGTGTCTGTACTCCGCATATTCTGAAACAAATCCCATATATTCATCAAAAATCCCATTGGTTATTTTGATAGAAAGATTCATTCCATCTCCAGTATCGCGGTCGCTTAAAGATGCACTATATTCCAAATTTTCAAATTCTTTCAAAAGAATTTTCAAGAATAAAACATAATCAGTTTTGTTTTGACTGTATAACAAAAATAATATCGGAAAAGTTTCTTTAAAATAATTCTTTTCTTCTTCATTAAGCTTGTTAAATAGTATGTGATATTCATTGTAATATTGTTTTAGATCTGTTAACATAAAACCTAGTTCACCCAATTTTGACTCTAAGAATTTTAAAAATTCAACACTATTTTTAAAATCCTGATTCAACTTATCACCTTCTTCCACTTAGGAAATGCTACTAAACTGTGATAAGTTTTTCAAGTTCATCACATTTATTTAACAGCATTTCCTTTCTACATTTGGCTTCTGTTTTTCCTAATGTATCTTCATCATCCATCCAGTAAACCCATTCTGTAATATAGGTTTTTATATCATTGATTATATCAGATGCAAGTTTTTTTAGTACTTTATCGGATCTTTCAAACCAGGTTAAACCAATACAATCTGGGTTAATCGGCTTCATAATGTACTCTTCTGCATCTGCTTCTGTGGTTGTATAATAAATTTCATCATTGAATTCGATGATTCCAAAATGAGAACCTTCTGCATCAAAGACAAAACTAAATGGAAGATATTTTGTTTTTTGGTTAAAGTAAGCGATGAACGTATCCAGTAGATCAAGCGGGACATCTTCTATATAGCTGGCCGTTCCAATGGAATCAGGCCCGATCTGAACAACTGTCCATCCATGACAAGGCTTTGATAACATACTACTCCTCCATGGCTGCAATTACTCCATAGTCGCCTTTTTTACGACGATATACAACGCTTGGTGTTCCAGTCTTTACATTCATAAACAAATGGAAATCATGGTCAAGGCTCTCCATATCGTCGATTGCTTCCGCTACTGTCAGGCAATCTAATTGAATATTTTTCTGTTTGATGGAAATTTTTTCTGTGGATTCTTCCAGAATGTCATAATGAGAAACTGTTTTCTTTTTGTCTTTTACTTTCTCTTTCATTCTTCGAATCTGTTTAGCTAATGTCTCCTCAACAAGATCTACAGCTGCATATAAATCGTTTGATCTCTTTTCGGCTCTGATCATTTTCTTGTTTTCTAACGGGATTGTTACTTCAATAATCTGATCATTTTTTACAGTTCTAATCAGAACATTTACTTCTGCATTTTCTTTTAAGAAATCATAGCGATCTAATTTAGAAAGCTTCTCTGTAATTTTTGTTCTGATGCCTTCTGTAACAGCGATATTTTTTCCAACGATTTTAATTTTCATAGTTTGTTCTCCTTTTAGGTTTTGATACATATATAATGTCAGATTTATTAGAAATATAATATTTTATTTACAAAAAAATGCTCTACATTAGAGCATTTTTGTTACTGGTAACGCATAATATTGGTCATTTCTTTTTAATGTAATTAAGTCTGACGGGATAATTAGATCTGTTAAATATTCTTCTGCAGTTGTTGGAATACTTTTTTCAGTCTTATTTACAGCAAATTTTATAAGAATTTTTGCGTCTGCAAATGTCTCCGGAATGTTTCCGTATTTCAAACTGATATTGTTTATCGTGGCATCAAATACTTGATTTTTTAGTTTGATTGTTGATGCAGAAAAAGATGCAGATGCAGTTGTTGTCTTCGGATTCTTAGCGATAGAAACTCCATTTTTAGTTTTACAATCAAAGGTGAACTACTCGCTACCTATAGAGGTGGGAGCTTCGTAGAACCTTCGGCTCTTTTTAAGAAGTACATTGTTTAGCTGTTTAGCCAAACAATTTTGATCCTTAGTAGAACTAAGAGACCCTTATTCTTACGGGCGTGTCCACATCGCCTCTATCGTATATAGTCTTTAGACTAACAACGTTACTTTTCTTTAAGATGTTTAAAGCTCCATTAACATCGGCATTGAGAGTTTTTCCAGTTGAAGTTTTATACTGACCTCTATGTACTCGTTTTCCAGAAAACTTGTATTTTTGAGGTTTTTCTACGTCATACACCGGGATCTTATCGTTATCCCAGAAGGAAGCTTTTGAAGTATAACTTTCTTCCTGGATCACAAGTGTAATTCCATTTAACTCGCAAAGATATTCAAATTTATCACGCAGTTTTCCATAAGGGATGTTGACAAAGTTCTGATTTGTTTGAGGACCCAGATTACTATCTCTCTGAAAATCTTCGTTATAACCGAGAACGAGGATTCCTATATCATTTGCTATGCAATAATCAATGATCTTTTTAGCTGCTTTACTCATATAATCATTCACTTTGTTATTCCGATTACGAGAAATTGCCTTTTGTCGATTCGTTGTTTTCTCTAAATGCTGTTTGTCTTTGATTGACTGTAATCTGGAATTTTCTTTGTTAAACCACTGATTGATCGATTTAAGTTTTTTCCCGTCGATGATGAACGAGCCACCCTTGTTTGATACAGCCGTTACGAGATTATTGATCCCTAAGTCTAATGCCAGTCCATGTTTTTTATTAAGATTTCTTTGAACGCAGTCTACTTCATAAGTATACTGAATTTCAAAGAACCTGGCGTTTGATTTTGGTATAATCCGGATCTCTTTAACCTTTTTATCAAGTAATATTGGTGGAATAGTTATTTCAATCGATTTATGCGTCTTTTTAAACTTATTTGAATACGGGAGTACCAGTTTGTTCCCTTTAAGCCTTACAAAACCGATTACAAGTGTTGTATATCCGTCTTTCGGAAGATAATGAGGTAATTTACAATCCTTAAAATCATATTTACCTTCTTTAGCAAGTTTTAAAAGAGCAAAAAATGATTTAAACGAGCCATCAATTTCTTTTAATATTTGCTGTGCCATATTAGAATTTAATTTCTTATAATTGTGACTATTTTTTAATTGTTTATAGTTGCTTTCATAATTAAGAAATTTCTTTTCTGCAAAGTAATATTGACGAATGTTATAGATGGCTTCGTTTGCCAGATTCTTAGCTGTATGACAAAGCTCTCGAATTGCAAAATATTCTTCTTTTGACAAATGTTTTACTTGTTGTTTGACCGTCAAATACATAATAGCTTTTCTCCTTTCTTCAGATTTAGAATATATCTATATATTTATGATGTCAGATTTTGAGAAAAGTAATGTATTGTTTCATTAAACTCTGATTAATCGGACCTACGATTCATCTCACCACCTATAGAGATGGGAGTATTTTCGCTGTTTTTTGATAAATTTGATATCTTTAATCGAAAAATCTTTGATCATCTTATTTACCATCCCAGTAATATATAATTCCATTGAGTTTCTCCTTTCAAAAAAGGCTCTATAAGAGCCTTTTATTTTACGCCACGAAAGAAAAATGATTTTTGTTTTCCTCCTCAAATTCCTTTCTTTCTTTTTTTGCTTTCTCATAACGCTTTAAAATGTCGTCATAATAAGCTTCCGTATATCCGTCTTTTAACCACAGATATGTATACGGAATACATGTTATGAAATCATGATTTGCTTCTACAAAATTAGGAGCAGATACACTGTAGACGCAGCCAATGATCGGGACCTCTGTCCGTTTCAGAGCATTCTTTTCCATAATGTTACGAAACGTTTTATACTTCGCTTCTACCTCGTTATGACTTCCAGAAAAGACCTGAATGCCATTTTTCTCGAACGTGATTTTTTCGAGAATATTGAGGTACTCCTGCTCTCTTTTTCTGAGCTGAGTTCTTTGTGTAAAGTAGCTCTTCTGTTTTTCCACATATTTACTGAATGTTAAGTTAAGTTCCATTGAAATATCCTCCTCTTTGTCCATTGATATATTTATTATGGCTCCAAAAATTTCAAATAAATATTATCGGAATTCTTTTTTCCACATTATAAATAAGTAAAAAATATATAAGTAAAAGGAGAAATAAGTTATGAGTTTGATTCCATATGTAGTTGAGAGTACTTCCAGAGGTGAGAGATCTTACGATATCTATTCCAGATTATTAAATGAAAGAATTATCTTTTTAGGAGAACCAGTGACAGATGCATCTGCGAATGTTATTGTTGCTCAGCTGCTTTATCTTGCATCCGTTGACCCGAATAAAGATATCAGTCTTTACATTAACAGCCCTGGTGGATCTGTAACTGCTGGAATGGCAATTTATGACACGATGAATTATATTCAGCCGGATGTTTCAACAATTTGTCTTGGCATGGCAGCTTCTATGGGAGCATTCCTTCTTTCAAGCGGTGCAAAGGGAAAACGTTTTGCTCTTCCGAACTCTGAAATTATGATTCATCAGCCGTCTGGCGGAGCACAGGGACAGGCAACAGAAATCAATATTGTTGCGGAACAAATTTTAAAAACCAGAACAAAATTGAATTCAATCCTGGCTTACAATACCGGGAAATCCATCGATGAAATTGCGAAAGACACAGAAAGAGACAACTATATGACCGCACAGGAAGCTCTTGAATATGGTCTTGTTGATCGTGTAATTCATTAGGGCTAATATTGAGTTTAAAAACTTTCAGGGACGCGTAATCGTCCCTGGAAGTTTAGAGTTCAATGTCAGTTCTGATGTATACACAATTGATTTTCTTGATTTTAAATGAAGACACAGAATCATTTCCAGGGATAAATTAATTTAGCAGGTTCAGATGCAGTGGATAACCATTGCATCTTTTTTTGTCCCAATTATAAAAATTTTATAAATTAAAATTTCATTCTTACATACTATTATTAAACAAACTTATTGAAAGGAGAAAGATAGTGATATAGCTATCTGTAAAAACTATGGAATCATATTCATCATATTCATCAAATCCAATTTTTATTATTTTTATGATTGCAATCTTAGTATTGCATGTTGGTGCGAATTATATTACTCTTGAAAAGGGTGGAATCAAAGGTTGGAAAGCGTTTATTCCTTTTTATGCAGATGCTTGTTTATATAAGCTTGCATTAGGGAACGCGCTCTATTATCTTTTGAATTTCATTCCGATTGTTAATATTATCATTTCCATCATGTATACATTTAAATTAGCAAAAGCATTCGGGAAAAGTACTCCGTATGCAGTTGCCATGATATTCTTCCCATTTTTATATTATTTTATTGCATATGGAAAGTCCGAATATGTTGGCGAATTTGCTGGAAATGAGACTGATGACGAAAATGAAGAAGACGAGGAATAAAATCCTCGTCTTTTTTAGATTACTGCACTATATATTTTTAAAATCAAGCTATCGATTCCGAAGATAACTCCAGAAACACCAAGCATTGTTACAAGCACTAACATCGCCAGTTCCACTGTCTCTTTTTTAGTCGGATACTGAACTATCTTTATGATTTTCTTTAAATCAAATTTCTCTTTCTTTTCCATTTTTTTTACCACAGCCTAAGTGCTGATCCTTTCTTTTCAGTATAATAGTTCCTACTTTTCGCACTTTGAATTGCTGTCTTTAAAATCTTTGAGCTTTCGATAACTACGGTTACACAGATCAGAATTGAAGTTCCTCCAATTGATAAGATTCCAACTCCTGTTGCATTGCAGATCGCATTTGTGATTAAAATAATTAATAACATATATGTGGATCCTAACATCGCAATCTGGAAAGAAGTCTTCTCTAAATAATCTGTAGTCGGCTTTCCCGGTCTAATCCCAGGAATCATCGCTCCTTGTTGCTTTAAATTCTGTGCGATTTCAGTAGCATTAAAGCTAATGTTTAAATAGAAATATGTAAATAAGTAGGTAAGTATAATATAAATGACTACGCCAGCTGTGTATTTTAAATGATCTCCGTCAAACCAGTGACTCTGGCTCAGATATTCGGATGCTTCTGCCAACCATTTTACATTCGGGAAAAAAGCAGAAATTAAAATCGGAATACTCATTAAGCTGCTTGAAAAGATAATAGGCATAACTCCACACGTATTTAGCATAATTGGAAGATCTTGTTTGATCGTTCTTCCACTCATCTTTCCGGAAAATGTAATTGGAATATTTTTTACGGACGTAGAAAGTACCACACATATAGCAATAACTACAAATAAAACTGCACCTGCAATGACACTGTTTACGATCTGATACGGAATAATTTTCCCATCAATAATAACTTCTCTGATTGTAAGAATATCATTCGGGAATGTAGATAGGATATTACAAACAAGAATATATGAAATACCATTTCCCATTTCCATTTTCGTAATTTTATTCCCGATAAACATAAGAAGTGCAGCACCTGCGGTCCAAGCAATCGTCATAATCGCTACTGTATACCATGTGTAGTTCGTTAATAATCCTTGCTTTCCAAATCCGATTGTCATAAACAGCGACTGAAGCAGAGCAAGAACTACACCAGTAACCATCGTTATTCTTTCCATCTTTTCTCTTCCAGTTTTTCCATCTTTTCGCATTTCTTCGAGACTCGTGAAAACGACTGCAAGTAGCTGAATAATAATGGATGCTGTAATATATGGAGAAATATTTAGTGCAAATAGTGACATCTGAGACAGAGAATTACCGGTGATCATATTTAAAAATCCCAGGCCACTGTTGCTCATGATTTCCTTCATATATTCAGTATTTACTCCAGGGATTGGGATAACACTTCCCATTCGAATAAATACCATTGCTGCAAAAATAATTAGAATTTTCTTTCTTAATTCTTTGTTCTTAAATAACTCTTTCATAAAATTTCCTTTCTGAATCATTTTCCTATTTAGTATGAATGATTTGATTGGAATTGTATTTGAAAATTAAAAATTTGTATAAAAAAAAGAGGAAACCCTCTTATAAGGAAATTTGCAATTAGGTGACCGATGGGATTCGAACCCACAAATAGCGGAACCACAATCCGCTGCTGTACCAGTTGAGCCACAGCCGCAGTTTCAGCAGCAGGAATTGAACCCGCATTAGAAGATTAGAAATCTCCTGTTCTATCCATTGAACTATGCCGAAAGAATCGGAATGACTGGACTCGAACCAGCGATCTCGTGATCCCAAATCACGCACCATACCACTTGGCTACATCCCGAAAATGCTCGATAGAAGACTCGAACTTCTGACATTCTGCTTGTAAGGCAGACGCTCTCCCGGTTGAGCTAATCGAGCGGAATGTTGGATAAAAGACTTGAACTTTTGATCTCCGGCTTATCAGACCGGTGTTCTAACCAACTGAACTAATCCAACAAAGTGGAGAAAAGAAGGATCGAACTTCTGCACATGGATTTTCAGTCCACTGCTCTACCTACTGAGCTATTCCTCCAAAACGATTCCGATGGGATTTGAACCCACGCTCTCCGGCGTGACAGGCCGGCGCTTTATCCATCTAAGCTACGGAACCAAAAAGAAAAGAGCCACTGAAGCGGCTCTGAAATTATTTTTATAAAGCAATCACCTTATAAATCATGAGTCCTTCAGTATACTATCAGCGAAATCCACATCAAAAAAGCCATCCATGTGGATAGGTCTAATCACAAAATCAAACGGTGAATGAATAGATGTCTTTTTCATAGTGGGTTCCTCCTAAAATATTTTTAAAATCTGATCTATTAATAGTATGTAAGATTTGAGGAAAAAAGAGCTAAAAATTTATGATTTTTTTAAAAAATAATATACAATTTTTTGACCATATTTTAATTGATTTCTGTATAAAATGTCATTTATTTATTGTCAATTGTTTGTTGACATACTATGTCAAAATGAATGAAAGGAGTTTTTATGCATGGAACATTTAATAGAACAATTTGTTGAAGATTTGATTAAAGTATATGAACTTCCTGTACCGGTAACAGATTTAGATAATTTTGTTAACAATATTGGTGGCTCTATTATTTATGACCATATTGATAAAGAATGTTTTCATTATAGTTGTCTCAAAAAAGTAAATAATTCGTTCTGTATTTACGTATCGCCTGTAGACGATGTACAAATAAAAAGATTTATGATTTCTCAGGAAATCGGTCATTTGTTTTTGCATATGGGATATAAAACAAATAATTCTTTATGGAATACATTTGGCGGCAATCAGATTTATGAGAACACTAAAAGTTATAGCCTCGAGAAACAGACAGCTGCGAAAGCGTTTGCTTTTGCACTCCTAATGCCGAAAACAGAGTATACCAGAATTCTTAATCTCTATACTCATGATGGAAAAGCTAACATGAAAAAAATTGCAGATTATTTTGGTGTAACAGTTTCTTATTCGATTATGCGTGGAGAAGATCTGGGACTCATCAAGAAAGGACAATTATGATTATTGGTATTACAGCAAAGAATTTAGAGGACAAAACCATTCATAGCAGCATAGAAATTGAGAATGGTGATTTTCATCCACGTTTTTTCAAGCACGATGATATTAATGGTGAACCGTTATTTTCTGGAGATATTTGTTTAGACAGTTATGGATATCTATGTCGCATCGATTTTGACGGTTATGCTTGGTGTATTCGAAGATTTTCTGGTGTTATCATCAATAACCTTGAACGATTATTCGAAACAGGTTATCAATTAAAAAAATTGGAACCATTTTATGTTACGCATGATTTGAAAGCATTAGGAAAAATTAAATGGGACTCTTCAATTATTCCTAAAACTTGTAAACAGGCTGAGAAGGAACTTCCTTATAAACCTATGATGATTGCCAATCATATTGTTGGTTTGTGTAGAAAGAATGATATTTTAATTAATTATTTTGATCTGCAGCTGATTATGCTTATGTTTTACACAAAAGAGCTCTTATTAAATAAGACACTCCTTTTCCATGATCCGTTTGTTATTTGGACAAAAGGGTTATATCCTGGCTTCTGTGATGTGCGTTCTGAATTTGGTTATTCTCCATTAACAATCTTATATCCTAAGACTTCAATGTCTGAATTGTCTATGGATGATGAACTTAATCAGTGTTTATTAGAAATTGCCAAAACAGTTCGTGAACATCATTATGATTTTACTTATCAGGATTTTGGAACTGAAGTTAAGAAATTATTTCAGGAACAGAATGGAGATGCATATGCAGGAGCAGAGGCATTTATTAAAAACAAAAAGGAAATTTTAAAGCTTCTGCCGGATGAAATTAAATTTTTGTAACTAAAAGAGGGCTATCCCTCTTTTTTGTTTGTATGAATTAATTACATACTATTTATAGTTACCGGTAAAGAGAGGTTTGTAGACCACACGCTTTCGTGTGGAGAAAGGAGTCCGCTATGACAGGACTTTATTTTGTAGCATTTATGGTCTTAGTTGTTTATGCAGTAGTATTTTCTCATCTGGATGAAGATGAGCTTATGACACATGGCCGTGTAACGGCTGTGATAGCTATCATTCTGGTAGTTGCATCCGCATTCTTAATGAATACGGTGACTGGTTTTAGTGCTTGTCTCGCAACTCTTGTAGTTGCTTTGGCTGGTGTGATTGCTTGCCTGGTCTCTGCAGCCTATTTATCCGCTTCTTTGTTGAGACAGATGTTAGGTTAATTCCAGAGCACATAAAAAATAAAAGAGGGATAACCCTCTTTTTTTAATTTGCATAGCTCAGTTCATCATTAGCACTTTTTGCATCGTTAATTCTTTCAATATCTGGAAGAATATCGATTCGAAAGAAATGATTTTCTCCATCCTTAACGCCAATCGAACAGCCATTATCTTCTGTCACATATACGTCACCATAATCCGCTAACATATCCATAATTCTTTTATGCAATTCTGATCTTTTCATGTTTTCTCTCCTTTTTTATTTATATGTTTATAATGGAATTTTCTTTAAAATATAACATACTAATCGTATAGTATTAGAGAGGAGTTCTTATGCGATCATTAAAAGATGCCCGAAAAGATGCCCGTGAATTTATGCAAAATAGCAATCGGTACTATACTTTAATATCATTTTCCAAAAGATTTGGGTATTATCATTGCCATGTTGAACTTCTCCCACCTATAGAGGTCGGAGATTCTCGCTTCATCCGGGCAGCGGAACAATGTTCCGTCTTACACCCGTCCACAAGATTTGTAACTCTGCTTTAATGAGAGTTACGGTTGCGTTCCACAACCCAATCAACGCTAACTTTAGTTAGGGTTGAGTTTTATAAGCAAAATTATTTAAGCAATCTTAATCTCTAAGCCTAAGATTCTCAATCCCTCTTTTAAGATATTAAGAGCGGCATTGATATCCCGGTCGTGGTGAGCGCCACAGACCGGACAAACCCAGGCTCTTATACTAAGATCCTTGACCTCTTCGTTTTTGTAACCACAACAGCTGCATGTCTGACTAGAAGCAAAGAATCGTCCGACTTTTACAAGCGTTCTTCCATAACGCTCGCATTTATACGTCAGCATCCTCTGAAATGTACCAAATGCAGCATCTGCGATCTGCTTCGCTAATTTGTGATTCTCTAACATTCCTTTTACATTTAAGTCCTCGATACAGATGATCTGATAATTTCGTACCAGTTCTGTTGTGAGCTTATCTAAGAAATCCTTTCTTAGATTTGCCACACGTTCATGAAGTCTGGCTACAAGGATTCTCTGCTTTTCGTAGCGGTGGCTGCCAATT
>OGEZ01000355.1_pt1 | contig 44086 bp, 40 predicted proteins | sample 1570831 | NCBI WGS metagenome assembly OGEZ01 (sample SAMEA2582059, study PRJEB24529) | metagenome | biome: Human gut stool | place: China | collected 2011
TTTATTAAACTTCTAATAGAAATATTAACTAATTCCTTATTTTTCTCTTAAAAAGCCAAATTATAATTTCCTTATATATAAAAAAACTACACCCTCCATCTTAGATGTCTAAGATTTTGGGTGCAGTACATTACAACTAGCCTCTTTTTATTTTTAATAAAGATATGGTAAAATCAAACTCCATAGAGATATAGATATAACTGACATCACTGTACTAAATACTACTACCTTACTAGCAAAAATATAATCCCCATCAAATTTAGCCGCAAGTATTGCAGTAGTACTTCCCGCTGGCATACCACTCAATAAAACAACTACCCCTGTCCCCATATAATCTAAACCAAAGAGATAACAAATTGTTACAGCTCCAAGTGGAATTAAGAATAATCTAATAATTGTATATTTTACTAATAACCATGAGAAAATTGATTTTACATCATCTATCTCCCCTAACATAGTTCCTATTAATATCATAGAAATGCTTAAAGTACAATTTCCTACACTTTTTATAGTATATTCTATTGGAGCTGGGAATTTTATTGGAGATAACATATATAAAATTCCTATATATACAGCTATTATACATGGATGAAGTGCAACTCTTTTAAATACTTTCATTGGACTTTCAGCTTTAGTAAAACAAGATATTCCAGACGACCACATCGCTATTCTTTGTGGAACCATAGCTATTGATGCATACATTACTCCCTCGGCTCCATATATACTCTCTACTATTGGTAATCCTAAAAAAGCTGCATTAGAACAGATAGTTGCATACTGTAATACTTTTCTCTTTCTTTCTTCAACGTTATTATACATTACTCTACTAAAAAGCATACAAATTCCTTGAGTTAAACATGCAAATAATAGAACTAACATAAATTTAATAAAAACTTCTAATGTAAATTTCATATTAAAAGAACTTATAATATTTGCTGGTAAAAATATATAAATTAATAAATCAGTTAAAACCCCTTTATTTTCTGGTTTTATTATTCCTTTTTTGCTGGCAATAGTCCCTATTGCTATTAATATAAATAAAATACATTGTAGGTTTAAAATTCTACTGATATCCACTAATTCCCTCCATTTTATAAAATATATAAAAGGTATGGTAAAATTACCATACCTTTTTTGTATACTTATATAATAAAATAAAATGCTTAAAAAATCAATATTTGTTTTAAATTTTAAAGTTTTATATATGAAATTTATTTCTCTCTAAATATATCAACTATTACCTTTTCTGTTTCTATCATACCTGGAGAAGCTATTCTTCCCATATTCATCATAGTTTTTTCTGGAGTATTTCCATTTATTCCATGTACATTAAAAATATATGTATTATTCATAGCCATCTCCACAGCTCTAAAAGCTGCATCTACTGCTACTATCCCCTTCATAGTACACCCTTGATTTCCTCCGTCACAAATCATACCTGTTATTCCAGCAGACATATTATTGATAATATTTGTAATCTCTTCTGCTCCTGCTCCTCTTAAATATCCTATACCACAAGCTACTCCTGTCCCACCAGCTATTCCACAACCACAAAACGCTGATAATCTTCCAGAATACTCTTTTATATATGTACAAATAAGATAACTTAACATAGTAGCTCTAATTAACTTTTCATCACTTATTTTATTGGCTCTACATTCTGCTAATAGTGGTAGTGTTGTTATTATTCCATGAGCTCCAGAACCTGTAATGCTCATAGCAGGTTTATTTAGTCCTAATACTCTAGCTTCAATAGCTCCATTACAAAGAAGTTGAGCTGTATTTAGTGAGTTATCAGAAAAAATCTTCTCTCCATTCATCTTCCATAGTTGTTTTACAAATGTAGTTTTTTTATTATTTAATCCCTCTTGGAATAATATCATATTCATATCATGAGCTTTCATTATAAACTCTATCTCAGATATATCCACATTATCTATATACTTTAAAATATCTTTTACACTATATCTATGTAAAACTATTTCCTCTTTATTTTCCTCTTTTTTTTCTAATTCCTTTGAAAATATAGTTTCTCCATTTACAATTATCTCAACAATATTAGTATGTGTTCCTTCTATTCTTACAATAGAGTTTTCTTTTTGAGTAATTATTTCCACCTCTATAAAGATATCTGAGCTAATTCTATTTAACTCTACCTTTATCTTTCCTTCATCTATTAATTTTTGAGCTTTTTTATTATCCTCTTTAGTAACATCTTCTAAAGATTCTAACCCTCTATCTGCTTTCCCAGCTACTACTCCTAAAGCTGCTGCAAATAGATTTCCTACCTCATCAGAATTAGGTATCCCACAAGTAAAGGCATTTTTATATATTCCTGAATTTAGTCTTACTTTTACTTTTTCTATCTCTTCTGTTATATAGCTCTTAGCCTTTGCCACAGCAAAAGCAATAGCTCCAGGTTCTGTAACACCTAATGCTGGTTTCATATCCTCTTTTATTATCTTTGTTAAAATATGCATAATCCCCTCCTAATAGAAATGGATAGCTCAAAAATATCTTTCAAGCTATCCATACTATTATACACTATATTTTTGATTTATCTCTAAATATTTTAGTCATTTCCTAAATTTCTTTTTATCCAATCTTTTCCTTCTACTGCTCTTGTTACTAACATTGATGCCATAGTATCTCCACTAGCATTTATCATTGTTGCAAATGGGTCAACAAGATATCCTATTGTAGCTATAATTGGGAAAGCTTCTGCTGGGAACCCATACATAGTTACTATTAACATCTCTCCTATAAGTCCTCCACCAGGTACTCCAGACATAACTACTCCACCTACTACTGATAGAGCTAATGCACTTAGATATGTTCCCATTCCTTCAAATGGTATTTGGAAAATTCCAAATAGGAAAGAGATCTTTAATATTGTACTTAAAACTGTTCCATCCATATGAGCTGTTGCTCCTATCGGTAAAACTATCTCTCTAATATCCTTAGGTACTCCTATTTTTTTACAAGCTTCTAAGTTTACTGGTAGTGTAGCTATACTACTTTGAGTAGCTACTGCTGTAATAGCTGGCGAGATAACATGTTTTAATGCTCTTATCCCCTCTTTTCCTGCTGCTATATATCCATATACTGGGAAAGCTGTGAACATATATACTAAACATAATGGATAATATACTGCTATCGCTCTAGCATATGAACCCAATAACTCTTTTCCATGTTCTCCTACTAAAGCTGCAAAGTATGCCCCTAATCCTATTGGTGCATAATACATTAACAAGCCTATCATTTTTAAGAAAACTTCTGATAACGCTTCTAGTCCTTGAGCTATTGCTCTTCCCTTTTCTCCTATCATATTTACACAGATACCAAATACTATTGAGAAGATAATAAGTGGTAACATATTTTTTCTAGATATTAACTCTGGAAAGTCTGTAACTGTAATAGCTTTAACTATTTGGTCTCCAGTTTGGAAAGGTTTCAATGCTTCGGCAGCTGGCATCTCTAAAGCTACTCCTGCTGCAGGTGGAAATATTTTTACAACTACAAACACATAGAAAAATGCCACTACTCCTGTTCCAACGAAAATTAAAAATAGATTTTTCATAATTTTTCCTAATCTATTCATATCATTCATTCCAGCTATCGAGCTGCTGATAGTTATAAATACTAATGGCACAACTATCATAAACATACCATTTATAAATAAATCTCCAAGTGGTTTTAATTTTACAGCAGCTTCTCCAAAATATATTCCTATTAGACTTCCTATTAAGATTGCTCCTATTAATAAAATAGAAAACTTATAAGCTTCCCATATACTTTGTTTTTTCTCTAACATAATCTCCTCCTCGAAAATATAACTACCCAGTGTAAATTATAGTTTTAAACTGAGTAGCCTCTTCTCTTATCCTAATCTATTTAAAATCTCATTTACATCAAATGTTTTTGTTCCATCTTCTAATACTAAAAGAGGTATTCCTATTCCACCATTTTTTCTAACTTCTTCATACATAGCTTCAGTTTCTCTATATTGAAGATATTTTTTTAATGCTGATAAATCTTCAGATAAGTTAAAAAACTCTACCTCTATATTTTTTCCTTTAATATTGCTAATGCATTTCTAGTATCCTCACATAGATGACTTCCTACAACTGTTACTTTCATCTTTTCCTCCCTTTTTCCTTCTAAATTTAATTTACTTACTTGCTAAGTATATAAGCAATTTTTATGCCGAAAAATATATTTTTTTCTTTATAATTTTTGTTCTCATATTATAATATACTCAACTTTTTTCAAACATTTATAAAAATAAAATAGGTAAAATAGTTTACCTATTTTACCTATTTACTCCTCTTTTAATAATTTTCTATAAGTTGAATCTATTCCAATAGCTCCCAATGGTGCAGTTACTAATACACTTAATATAGCTATTGCCTGCATTATCTCTCCACCTACAACTCCCATTTGCAATGGTATTCCAGCTTTAGCAGATTGAACTGTTGCCTTTGGCAGATAAGCTACCACACAAAATAATCTTTCCCTATAATTTAAATTTGTTCCTACTAGAGATATTAATACTCCAATTGACCTAATAGAAAGTGAGTAAGCTAAAATTGTTACTCCTATAAAGAAATATCCCCCTACTAATCTTGGATTTATTGCCATTCCTACAAAAGTAAAAAGATAAATTTTTCCATACTTCCAGATACTGTTCATTCCTTGATGTATCTCTCTATATCTCTCTCCTTGATAGTAACGAATAAAGAAACCAAAAGACATTATAGTTAAAAGTGAATTGTATAGAGCAAAATGGAATCTATTTTCTATAAATCTCAATACCAAACATATAGCAAAGGTAGTTATCAATCTATAGTTGATATTCTTTATTTTTAGGAAACTTCTATTTCCTATATATCCCATTCCCCAACCTATAAATACACTAGCTATAATAGAGATAGGAACCATTATTAACTGCGTCTTTATATCAAAATTTCCTCCATCTATTCTTTGAAAATATATTGCTAAAAAAGAGGTAAATAGAGTAATTGCTATTGAGTCATCTGCTGATGCACCTACTAACAAAAGTTGTGGAATTGATTTTTTTTGTCCCACTCTATTCTCTATAAGATTTACCATTGCAGGAACTAATACTGCTGGACTAACTGCTGCTATTATAAATCCTAAGATAGCTCCTTGTACAAAGGTAAAATCTAAAAATATTGTAGATAGATAGGCTATAGCAAATCCCTCTAAAGATGCTGGAATAATACTTAAACATATTGCTGGTCTACCTATTTTTTTCATCTGGTCAGCTCCTATTCCTAATCCTCCTATAAAAAGAACTGTTACTAGAGCAATATCTTTTAAAGTTGGAGCTATATTTAAAGCTAAACTAGGAACCTTGTTAACTCCATATGGTCCTATTAATAAACCAGCTACCATCATTCCTATAAGAGATGGAAGTTTTATCTTCTCAAATATCTTTCCTACAAAGTTTGAATAAAAAGCTAAAAAAATTAAAAATAGTAGTGTTAAAATATACTGCATAATTACCTCCTGAAAATAAAAAGACTCCTACCCTTAAAGAGTAGGAGTCATTAGCTTTCGCACTTAAAGGCGAACTCCATCGCCTATTATTTAATTTACGCCTTATTATATCATAATTTTTTAAAAAAATAAATAGTTTAATCTAATTTTTCTAAAAACTCTCTTCCTTTATTTGATATCTTATTCCCACGACGCCCTTTATATACCTCTATAAATCCTAAATCTTCTAATTTTTTTAGCATCCCTCTAATCTCTTGTTCTGTGAGAAAAATTTCTTGCTGCTTACACACCTCTAGTAATTTTTGTCTTCCACTACTCTCTCCTCTATTGCAACACTCATCTATTTTTCTCAGTAAAAATATATACTCTTCATATCTTTTTCCAAATATCTCTTTACAATACTCCTCTCTTCCTTGCTCCCTCTCCATTCTATCTCTATTTTTTTCCTCTTCATAGTACTCTCTTATAGCAAGAGGCATATCTTCAAATTCTATTATTTTTTCCTCTGTAAATCCTAAAAACTCTATATAATTTTTTAACTCCCTTATATTTCCTTCCCACTTATACATCTCAAAGGCTTTTTTAGCTTTAGAAGAAAATCTAAAGTCAGCTCCACTACTTCTCATAAATTTTTCAGTTAAAAGGTATAAGTCATCTTTTCTCTCTCTAAGAGGTGGAACAATAAGAGGAAATGCACTCATTCTATAGTATAAATCTTTTCTAAATTTTCCCTCTTTTACTAAATCTCTTAATTCCTCATTAGTAGTAGCTATTATTCTTACATCTACATTTATTACCTTATCTCCACCTATTCTCATCAACTCTTTCTCTTGAATTACACGAAGAAGTTTTACTTGTAAAGCTGGACTCATTCCCTCTAACTCATCTAAAAAGAGAGTTCCCATATGAGCAAATTCAAAAAGTCCAATCTTTCCTCCCTTTTTAGCCCCTGTAAAAGCTCCCTCTTCATATCCAAACAGTTCACTCTCAAGTAGGGTTTCTGGAATAGCTGCACAGTTTACTACTATAAATGGATAATCTTTTCTATGAGAATAATTGTGAATAGCATGAGCAAATAACTCTTTTCCTGTTCCACTCTCTCCTGTTATCAGAATATCTGAATCTATTCTTGCCATTTTTTGAGCTAAAGCCTTTAGTTTTAGCATAGAGTGATTTTCTCCTATAATATCATCAAAAGTATATTTTGCTTTATGTCCCTTATTTAAAAGTTGTCTTCTCAACTCATTTTGCTTTTTCTCTTCCTCTTTAAATTCTTGGAATATTGCAAAAGCTCCCATATAATGTTCTGCTTTTATTATAGGTATAACTGAAAGATTTATATACTCTTCTCCTATTTTTACTAACCTATTTTTAATTTCTTCTTTCTTCTCTTTTACCTCTCTAAATGGAATATTAGGTAGTAACTCCTCTGCATTATTTCCTAATACAGCTCCACTTCTTTTATTTAATATTTTCTCTGCTCCTTCATTACAAGAACATAAGAAGTTATCTTTATCCACTCCTAAAATAGCAATATTAGTTGTCTTCATCAAAAGTGAAAACTGACTCTCTGCTTGTGTTGCCTTTTCTACTATTTTACTCAAGCTATAATCATTAGTAGCTACTGTATCTAAATACTCTCTTATTTTTTTGTAATACAATATATGTTCAAACTCAAGTTTTAAAGCTATCTCTATTATTGTATTAGCATCTAATATTCTATGTCCTATATCTATGATTTTTCTATCTAGTACCTCTTTTGGCAATAGCTGAGTTTCTGCTGGAGTCATTACTATATCTCCCTCTGGAAATATCTCCATCTTTGGATAAGCTGGAATAAACTCTATATTATTTACCCCTAAGTGATACATCATTGAGATTATTTCAATACACATCTTAAAGCTTACATTAAAAAATATAACCTTTGTACCATAAGGAAAACTTTTTAAATATTTTAACATCTCCTTTGATACAGTTAAATCTGCTATTACTATATTGTTATTTTTTAAAAACTCTTCATCTAAAAATTCATAGGCACTACTTGAAAGAAGATATAAATCTGCCTTTGTTAGATTATTTATACTTCCATCTTCAATACTATATATTTCACTTTGTGCTAATCCTTCAAATATTAAATCTACTTGCTCTTTCATAGCACTTCTTATCTCTTTAGCATTTGTTATGATAGCAATCTGTTTTTTCATATTTATTCCTCTTAATTTTTTCTTTAAATTATACCATATTTTATAAGAAAATCTTTAAAGAAAAAAGAGGATAATTATTTTAAAAATAATCACCCTCTTCAAAATTATAATCTATAAAAAATTAATAAACTTTATTATATAATTTTTCAATATCTTCTAAAGTTACATCTTTAGGATTTCCACCTGTACATACATCAGCTAATGCATCTTTTGATAATTTTGGAAGTCCCTCTTCTGGAATATTTATCTCTCTTAAAGTTTGAGGAATTCCTACATCAATAGCAAGTTTTCTTACTGCATCTACAGCTGCTTGTGCTGCTTCCTCTTTACTCATTCCAGTTGTATCTACACCCATAGCTTTTGCTATATCTCCATATTTTTCTATACATGCAGACATATTAAATTCCATTACTGTTGGTAGAAGTAGTGCATTTGCTACTCCATGAGGAATATCATATACAGCTCCTAGTGGATGTGCCATAGAGTGAACTATTCCAAGTCCTACATTTGAGAATCCCATTCCTGCCACATATTGAGCTATACTCATTCCTTCCATATCCTCTAAATTTTTATTAGCTACCGCTCCTCTTAAATGCTTAGCTATTAATTCAATAGCTTTTATTTCAAACATATCTGAAATTATATGAGCTCCCTTTGTAATATATCCCTCTATTGCATGAGTTAAAGCGTCCATTCCTGTTGCTGCTATTGTTCTATTTGGCATTGTAAGCATAAGTTCAGCATCTACTATTGCTACTAATGGTATATCCTTAGGGTCTACACAAACTATTTTTCTATTTTCATCTTCTAGAGTTATTACGTAGTTGATTGTTACTTCTGCTGCAGTTCCACAAGTAGTTGGCAATGCAATTATTGGCACACATTTAGTATGAGTTGGAGCTACTCCCTCTAATGATTTTATATCTTCAAACTCTGGGTTATTTTTTGTAATAGCCACTGCCTTAGCTGTATCTATTACAGAACCTCCTCCTACTGCTACTATAAAATCTGCTCCTGCTTTATTAAATGCTACTAATCCCTCTTTACAGTTTTTTACTGTTGGATTTTGTTTTATATCTACATATACATCATAAGGTATATTTGCATCATCTAAAACTTTTTTTACTTTATCTAATACTCCACAACTCTCAAGTATTTTATCACTTACTAATAGAGCTTTTTTATATCCTCTAGCTTTTACCTCTGTTGCTAGATTTTCTCTACTCCCTATTCCAAAATAACTTGTTTCATTAAGTATGTATCTTGCTATTGCCATATCTTTTCCTCCTAATATTTTAGTTTACTCTAATATAGATATACTTCTTTTTTAAAGATTTTGCAATATATTTTCTATATATTTTTTAGAAAATTCTAAATCCTTTTTAGGAACTTCATCTAATATCCCATTTATATTATATTTTTTCATCTCTCTTAATAAAAGATTATAATTTAAAATACCTCTCCCTGGAGAAACTCTTATCAAATTATTATTTTCTACTTTAAAATCTTTAAAGTGTACTGTAGCTATTTTATTCCCAAAATACCTAAAAATATCTTCTATTAGTTTATCTTGCTCTTTATAATTTTCTAAACCTATTAAATTCACTGGATCAAATATCACTTTAAACTTTTCTGAGTTTACTTCTTCGAACAATCTTTTCAATACTTTAATATTCCAAATTGTTAAAATATATACTGGTTCTAAGCCCATATTAACCCTATTTTTCTCTGCTATCTTAGCAAATTTTTTAAAACTTTCTAGAACAATTTGATAACTTTCTTCTGTATGATTTTTTTCATTGTAAGAAAAATCTAAATTATATGAACCTGGTTCTGTTCCAACTACAATTCCATCAAAGATTTTTAATATCTCTAGCATCTTTTCATATCTCTCTTCTCCAATTTTTCTATCTTCTAAATCTGGAGATATCATATTGTAGTACGCTCCTAATACAGTTACCTTTATCTTTTCCTCTTTTAATCTTCTAGCTATCAATCTTAAATCTTCTAATGAAACATTTTTTAAATATGGGTCTATGTCTGCAAAACTTTTCCATAAAACTAACTGGATATGAGAAAATTTATACCTCTTTATTTCTTGAATAAACTCTTCTAATCTACTCAATGAAAATTCTCCTAAATCATGAGCTCTTACTCCTATCATTATCTTACTAACCAACCTCCATCTACTGCTAAGATGTGTCCGTTTACATAGTCTGATGCTTTACTTGCTAAGAATACTACTGCTCCCATTAAATCAAATGGATCTGCCCATCTCTCTGCTGGTATTCTACTTAGTATCTCTGCATTTCTCTTTTCATCTGCTCTTATTGGTGCTGTATTTGCTGTTTTGATATATCCTGGTGCTATTGCATTAATTTGTACATTGTGTACTGCTAATTCGTTAGCAAATGCTTTTGTTATTCCTGCTACTGCATGTTTACTTGCTGTATAAGGTGGTACAAACTTTCCTCCTTGAAATGCTAACATTGATGCTATATTGATTATTTTTCCTGAACCTTGTGTTACCATTATTTTAGCTACATCTTGACTTAGATGATATACTGAATCAAGATTTATTGCCATTACTGCATTCCAATCTTCATCTTTGTACTCTAATAATGGTGCTCTTCTTATTGTTCCTGCATTATTTACTAATATATCTATTTTTCCATAAACTTTAATACATTCTTCAACTGTTTTAGAAACTTGAGTTCTATCTGTTAAGTCAGCCTGAAAAAACTCTATTTTTCTTCCTTCAGCCTCTACCATAGCTCTTGTTTCATCCCAAGCTCTATCGTAAGTTACTACAAATAAATCTGCTCCTGCTTTAGCTAGTGCTACAACATAAGCTTGTCCTAATCCTGTATTTCCTCCTGTTACTATTGCCACTTTTCCTTTTAAAGAAAAGAAATCCATATTAAAATTGTTTAACATTTTTCCTCCTTCAACTCTATCCTTAATCTATAATCTCTTATCTTAAATCATTCATTGCTACATGATCCATATCTGTAAATGTTTGGTTTTCTCCAGCCATTCCCCAGATAAATGTATAGTTTCTAGTCCCTACTCCTGAATGAATTGACCAGGATGGAGATATTACTGCCTGTTCATTTCCCATCACTATATGTCTTGTTTCATTTGGTTGTCCCATTAAGTGAAATACTTTACTATCTTCTGTCATATCAAAATATAAATAAACTTCCATTCTTCTTTCATGTGTATGACAAGGCATAGTATTCCACATATTGTTTGGTTCTAACATTGTCATTCCCATTACTAATTGACATGATTGGCATACTGCTGGATGAACATATTGATAAATAGTTCTCTTATTAGAGTTTTCTAAATCTCCTAAGTGCACTTTATTAGCCTTTTCTAAATTTATCATCACTGTTGGGTAAGTTTTATGTGCTGGAGATGAATTTATATAGAATTTTGCTGGGTTTTTCTCATTATCAGAAGTAAAGATTAACTCCTTTGCTCCCATTCCAACATATAGTCCCTCTCTTGATTTTACTTCATAAACTTTTCCATCAATAGTAACTTTTCCATTGCCACCAATATTTATTATCCCTAGCTCTCTTCTCTCTAAGAAATATTCTGAACCAAGTTCTTTACAACCTTCTAATTTTAAGCTCTCCTTCACTGGAGTTATTCCTCCAGCTATCACTCTATCTACATGAGAATAAACTAAGTTTACCTCATCTTCTATAAATACTTTCTCTATTAAGTAATGCTTTCTTAACTCTTCTGTTGTATAGTGTTTTGAATCTTCTGGGTGATTTGCATATCTTACATCTAATCTCATTTTATATTCTCCCTTACTTTGTAATATATTTTAACGCTTCAGCTAGAGCTACTATTGTCAATGATTGTCCATAAGCCATTGGAGCTATTATTATATTTTTATAGTGCTCTTTATTCATTCCTATTCCTGTTCCTCCTGAAACATTTAAAACTGTTCCATCTTCTGCAATATTTTCTAATATGAAATTCAATCCTTTCAATGCCACTTCCTCATATTTTTTATCTAAAACTCCACTTTGTATTCCTTTAAAAATTCCAGCTACAATACTTGCAGTTCCAGAAGTTTCTAAATAACTATCCTTATCATCTAATACAGTATGCCAACCTCCACTTACATCTTGAAGTTCTGCTAATTTTTCTACTTGAGCTCTATAAGTTGCTAACATAAACTCTTTTGTTCCTTTTTCTATATATTTTTCTGAACTCTCTATAAATTCCATAAGCCCTAAAGTAAACCAAGAGTTTCCTCTGCACCAAAATATCTCTCCAAAGTTATTATTCTCTATGAATGTCCATCCATGATAAAATAATCCATTTTTCTTCTCATATAGATATTTTATATGAATCAGTACTTGATAGATACTTTCAGCTATCCATTCCTCTTTTTTATATTTTACTCCCATTTTATTTAGATACAATGCCATCATAAATAAAGTATCTATCCAAAGTTGTCCTTCATTTAATGTCAATCCATCTCTTCCATGAAGTGCACTTGTTACATGTTGAAACCCATTTTCTTTTGTCTTTGGTAAATCTTTCATTAACCACTCTGCCCACTCTAGACATAATTCTTCAAACTCTTTATCTTTATAAACATCACATAAATCTATTAAAGTTAATAATGGTGTTGTTGTATTTACATTTTTAGTAGGAAGCCCTCTCTCTATGTTTTTCTTAAACCAATTATAGAAAAACTCATTATTGTTCTCTAAAATATTTAATTTTTGTAGCTTATTTATTCCATATAACCCCACACCTTGTGGCCAGTCCCACTCATCTATTCCAAAGTCTCTCGCTATTACTCCCTTAGCTAAATCTTCTGAGTTTGCATTTTCAATATCTGCTATTTGAGGTGGTTGTAAATTTTTTAATTTCTCTAAAACTTTATTTAATTTTTCTATCAATACTTCTTTTTGCATAAAAAAACTCCTTCTATCTATATAAATGCTATAATAATTTGTGGAAAAAATGTTATTATAAATAATACTCCTATTATCGCCGCATAGTATGGGACTAATGTTTTTAAAACCTCTTCTACTTTTAATTTAGCTATTCCTGCCCCTACAAAAAGTCCAGTTCCAACTGGTGGTGTAATAGTACCTATACATAGATTATACACAAATATTACTCCAAAATGAACTGGATGCATTCCTATTTTCAAAGCTATTGGTAAAAATATTGGAGTAAATATAAGTATTGCTGGACCAATATCCATAAATGTTCCTATTATAAATAGTAAAATATTTATTATTGTTATTATAACATACTTATTCTCTGACACACTCAAAATTCCTTCACTTATTGCTGCTGGCAATCCTGTAAATGCCATAGCAAAAGACATTATTGAAGAAGCAGCTATTAAAAACATTATTACTCCTGTCATATGAAAAGTCTCTACCATAATTCCATACATATCTTTTACTGTTACAGTCTTATAAAATACCATTGATAAAATTATACAATATACAACACACACTGCTGAAGCTTCAATAGCTGTAAAAATTCCTGTTACTATTCCTATTATTACTACTAAGATTAATACAACACTTGGTATTCCTTCAATTAATATTTGTATAACTTCTTCCTTATTTGGTTTAACACAAATTGGATATTTATTTTTTTTAGCAAATATCCAAGCTACAAACATTACTGCTAATCCCCACATTATTCCAGAAATATATCCTCCTATAAATAGTGCTGCTATTGAAGTTCCTCCACTTACTAGAGAATAAATAATAAATGCTGAACTTGGAGGTATTAACATCCCTGTAGGAGCAGAAGCTATATTTACTGCTGCTGAATATGACTTATCGTATCCATCTTTCTCTTCTAATGGAATAAGAGTTCCTCCTACTGCTGTTGAAGCTGCAATAGCTGAACCTGAAATTGCTCCAAATAACATATTTCCTATAATATTAGTATGAGCTAATGCTCCAGGAATTCTTCCACCAATAAGCTTAGCTAAATTAACTAATCTTATTGCCAATCCACCTCTATTCATTATTGTCCCTGACAAAATAAAGAAAGGTACTGCTATAAGAGAAAAACTATCTAAACTTGCTGCCATTTTTTGAGCTGCTGTAAAAACTGCTACATCTCCTGAAGTTATCAATAGAATTGTTGCTAATGAACTCAAAGCTATACTAATTGCTATTGGTATTCCTACAACAAATAAAGTTACAAAAATTATAGTTAAAACAATACTTGCTTCTAATATCATTCCTATTCTCCCCCTTTATATTTTAAATACATATCCTTTATATTTAAAATTGAATAAAGTATTATCATCACTCCAGAAACTGGTAGAGATAGATATACTAATCCCATTGGTATTCCTAGTGCTGGAGATATTTGATATAGAGCTATACTTACAGCATTAGCTCCTCCTTGAACCATAACAAAGAATGCAAATATTATAAATATGATATGAAACACCAGATCAACTATTGCTCCCTCTTTAATATTTAACTTATCTTTCATAAAAGTTATAGCTAAATGACTTCCTTTTCCAAAGGCATAAGCTATTCCTAACATAGATACCCAAATAATAGCAAATCTTAAAAACTCTTCTGAAAATGCACTTGGATTTTTTAAAATATATCTACTTAATATTTGATAAAGACACACTAATAGCATAGCTATAAATATAAAACAAGCTACTATTTCTAATAATTTATCTAATACTTTTCTCATTCTTTCCTCCTATTTTTTATCTCCCATTTCTCTAATCTCTTCATATACATTTTTTGTTGCTTCGTTTTGTTTAAACTCTTCATGCATAGGTAATGTTAAATTTCTAAATTCACTATTATTAGGTATATAATTAATTTTTACACCAAATTCATCTTGCATCTGTTGTTTAGCTTCTGCTACAGCTTCCTTCCACTTAGCTTTTTGGTAAATTGTTGATTCCTTTGCAGCTTCATATACTGCTTTTTTCTCTTCTTCTGTTAAGCTATCCAGTGTATTTTTACTCATAATTACAATATCTGGAACTCTAGTATGTTCATCATAAGAATAATATTGTACAACTTCTCCATGTCTTGCCGTTGTTATCGCAAATTCATTACTCTCTGCTCCATCTAGTATTCCCTGTTGTAGTGAAGTATATGTCTCACTGTTTGACATAGGTACTGGCGAACCACCCATAAGAGAAATCATTTTTATTGCAGTTTCACTTTGCATAACTCTTATCTTCATTCCTTTTAAATCTTCAGGCTTTGTTATAGGTCTACCTTTAGTATAAAAACTTCTTTGTCCTCCATCATAATAAGTTAATCCTACAAAGCCTAAATGCTCTGTTGAATTATAAAATTTATCCATTATCTCTTTATTATCCATCACTCTATAAAAATGTTCTTCATTATCAAAAAGATATGGTAACCCAAAAATTGAATAAAGTCCCGCAAAACTTTCTAATGCTGACCCTGCTACCTTAGTAAAATCTATAACTCCAGTTTGTACCATCTCTATAAATTCTCTCTCTGTTCCAAGCTGTCCATCTGGATAGTATTCCACAATTAACTTTCCATTTGTTTTTTCCTCTAGTAATCTTCCGAACTCTGCCATAGATTGTTTTACTACATCACTATTACTTCCATAAGCAAATTTTAAAACTTTTTTATCAGAACTGTGTCCCTTTGCTATAAAAAAACCTGATACTAAAACTCCTATCAATATTAAACTAAATATTTTTTTCATATTCCCCTCCACTATTAATCTAAATGAAACATTTCTTTTAATTCTATTGTAACTGGACTATTATCTGAATTAGTTTCCATAATATCTGCCATATACTTCCACCATTTTTTACATATTTCTGTTTCTCCAGTTTTAGCCCACAACTCTTCATTTTCTACTTCGATATAACCAAATAATATGTTAGTTTCTTCATCTAGAAAAATAGAATAATTTTTCCCACCATATTCTTTAATCATCCTCTTCATCTCTTCCCAAAGTTTATCATGTCTTTTTTTATATTCCACTTTTTTTCCTTCAAACAATCTCATTTTAAAAGATTTTCTTATCATTGTGTACTCCTTTCAATCGATTTTATTATTTTCTTAACAATATAATAATATTTTATTCAATATAAAAAAAGAACGTTATTTGCAAAATAATACGTTCTTTTTTAACAATTTATTTATTTTCTATATTATTCTTACGATAATTAGCTGGAGAAAATCCATAAATCTCTCTAAACTTTTTATGAAAATAACTATTATTTTCATATCCTATATTATTTACAATATCAGCAACTGATAAGTCTGTTTCTTTTAATAATCTCTCTGCCATCTTAAACCTTTTCTCTTGAAGTAACTCTTTAAAAGTTTGTCCAAACTTACTTTTTATAAATCTACTAATTTGAAAAATAGAACTATTTAACTGTTGAGAAATTTCAGAGAGGGTGGCAGTTCTATATGTTGTTTCTATATAATTTTCTATTATTTTTACCATTATCTCTTCATAATTTACTTTTGAATTTTTCTCTAATGCAAAAGTATAGTGAGAAAGATACATAAATAGAAGTCCCATCAACTTTTTATTGATATTCCTTTCATCTAAAGATTTATTACTAATTATAGAATAAATCAGATTTTCTAATATATTTTCAATAGGAACTATTCCTTCTGTTTTAAAGAGTAAAAATTGCCCTTTAGTACTATCATCTCTCAAAGTATCTACTATAAAATTACTTATATAATTTTCCTCTTCTAACATTGAAAGAGCTTCATCAAAAAAATTAGGCTTGATAATAAAATTTATTGCAATATCATTTTTTCCACAAGCTTTTATTCCATGAGAAGCATGACAGTTAAGAAATAATAAATCTCCCTTTATTAAAGTTAATTCTTCTCCATTTATAATATTGGTTATACTTCCTTTTAATATATAAATAGCCTCTACATAATCATGCTTATGCTCTGCAAAATCAATAAATCTAGTGTGTGTTCTTACTGATATTAAATTCCCAAACTTTAAAAGTTTATCAGCTTCTACTGTAACAAACTCTTTCTTATTGGTATAAATATCCTTTTTTAAAGTTTTTTTCCCAGCTAATATTTCTTTCTCTTCATCTGTTATTTTTTCTAAAAACTTCAAAATTTCACTATTCATTGACTTTTCTCCTTTCTTTAAACTTTCTATTATTATACCAAATCTACATCCTTTAAACAACTTTTTACTGCAAAAAAAGACACATTTTCTATTAATTAAAGTCCTTATCTTAAAAAATTCATTGTAGTAAAATTTATTTAAGTTATTATAAGGAGGACAATATGAATCAAAATAGATATTTTTTAGCTATTGATATTGGTGCTTCTAGTGGGAGACACATCCTTGGATATATCAAAGATAAAAAATTACAACTAGAAGAAATATATCGATTTAAAAATGGTGTTTATAATAACAATAATCAACTTTGTTGGAATTTAGATTCTCTTTTCAAAGAAATATTAAATGGATTAAAAAAATGTAAAGAGATGAATAAAATTCCTTCAACTTTAGCAATAGATACTTGGGGAGTTGATTTTGTTTTATTAGATAATAATGATAAAATTTTAGGAGATACTGTTAGTTATAGAGATAATAGAACTGCTAATATTCCAGAAGAAATATTTAAATTTATTTCTAAAGAAGAAATATATAAAAGAACAGGAATACAAAATTTAGTATTTAATACTATAAATCAACTTTATTCTATTAAAAAAACATCTAATCTTTTTGAAAAAGCAAATACCTTTTTAATGATTCCAGATTATTTCAACTTCTTACTTACTGGAAAAAAGGTAAATGAATATACCAATGCTTCTACTACTCAACTTCTTAATCTAGAAACTTCTTATTGGGATTTTGAGCTATTAGAAAAATTAGGTATACCTAAAAATATTTTTCAGCCAATAGTTGAAGCTGGAACATCTCTTGGATTTTTAAAAGATGAGATTGTAAAAGAAATTGGATTTGACTTAGAGGTAATCACTGCACCTTCACATGATACTGCTTCAGCAGTATTAGCTGTTCCTAGCATTGAGGATAACTTCTTATATCTAAGCTCTGGAACTTGGTCTTTATTAGGAACAGAGAGTATAAACTATAACTCTTCACTTGAAAGTTTAAAAGCCAATTTTACTAATGAGGGGGGATATAGCAAAAATTATCGTTACCTTAAAAATATTATGGGTCTTTGGATAATGCAGAATATTAAAAAAGAACTTGAAGATAAATATACTTTCCCAGAATTGAGTGAGATGGCTAAAAATTTTCAAGGAAAAAAATATCTTATAGATGTCAATGATAATAATTTTCTTGCTCCAAACTCTATGATTGAAGCTATTAAAAATTATTGTCAAAATAAATTTAATTATAATCCAGAGAGTATTGAAGAGGTTGTAAGCATTGTTTACAATAGTTTAGCTAAAAGTTATACTCAAACTATTCAAGAGATAGAAAAACTTACTTCTCAAAAATTCTCCTCGCTATATATTATAGGTGGAGGGTGCCAAGATAACTATCTTAACTATTTGGCAGCTCAAGAAAGTGGTTTAGAAGTTTTTGCTGGTCCTATTGAAGCAACAGCTATTGGTAACTTAGGATGCCAGATGTTAAACAAAAAATATTTTAATTCTGTTAAAGAGTTTAGAAACTTTATTTTTAATTCATTTGATATAAAGAAATTTTAGGAGGATATAAGATGACTAGATATGAAGAAGCAAAAAAAATTTACTCAAGACTTGGAGTAGATACAGATAAAGCTATTGAAACTTTAAAAAATATCCCTATCTCAATCCACTGTTGGCAAGGAGATGATGTAACAGGATTTGATGTAAGAGGAAGTTTAAGTGGAGGAATACAAACAACTGGTAACTATCTTGGAAAAGCTAGAACTCCAGAAGAGTTAATGAATGATATTGACAAAGCTTTCTCTCTTATCCCTGGTAAGCACAAACTAAATCTTCATGCTAACTACGCTATTTTTGAAGAGGGAGAATTTGTTGATAGAGATAAATTAGAACCTAAACATTTTAAAAAATGGGTAGAGTTTGCTAAAGAAAGAAGTTTAGGATTAGATTTCAATCCTACATTTTTCTCTCATCCTAAAGCTAGTGAATTTACTCTTTCAAGTCCAGATGAAGAGATTCGTAAGTTCTGGGTAAACCACGCTATTGCTTGTATTAGAATATCTGAATACTTTGCAACTGAATTAAATCAACCATGTGTTATGAACATATGGATTCCAGATGGATATAAAGATATTCCAGCTGATAGAATATCTCCTAGAACTAGATTTAAAAAATCTTTAGATGAGATTTTAGATATTGACTATGATAAAGAAAAAGTTTTAGTTTGTCTTGAGTCTAAAGTTTTTGGAATTGGATTGGAAAGTTACACAGTTGGTTCTGGAGAGTTTTGTTTAAGTTATGCTGCTTCAAAGGGAATTATGCCACTTATGGACAATGGACACTACCACCCTACTGAAGTAGTATCAGACAAAATTTCAGCTATGTTACTTTTTAATAAGAACTTAGCTCTTCATATTACTAGACCAGTGAGATGGGATTCTGACCATGTGATACTTTTTGATGATGAAACTAGAGAGATTTGTAAAGAGATTACTCGTTGTGATGATATCTCAAGAATAAAAATTGCCACTGACTATTTTGATGCTAGTATTAATAGAGTAGCTGCTTGGGTAATCGGAGTAAGAAACTTACAAAAAGCTCTACTATTTGGATTGCTTCAACCTAATAAATTATTGGCAGATTTACAATTAAAAGGAAATCTTACTGAACTTATGATGTTACAAGAAGAAATAAAAACTTATCCACTTGGAGATATTTGGCAAGAATTCTGCAAACAAAATAACGTTCCAGAAACTGAAGAATGGTTCAATGAGATAAAAGAATATGAAAAAAATATTCAAAGTAAAAGAGTGTAAATATAAAGGAGAGATTTAAAATGGACTATAATATTAAGTTTGTTAAAGATTTTATTCAACTAGCCGCTAATGGATATGAGCAAAACTGGCATGAACGTAATGGTGGAAATCTTAGTTATAGATTAAAAGAGGAAGAAGTAGAAGATATCACCCAATACTGTGACTTCAATTCTGATTATCAACCTATTGGGACATCTGTTCCTAAATTAGCTGGGGAGTACTTCATGGTTACTGGTTCTGGTAAGTTTTTCAAAAATGTAGTACTTGATCCAGAAGATAATACTTGTATCATTCAAATAGATGATAAAGGAGAAAATTACCGTATCCTTTGGGGATTAAAAAATGGAGGTAGATCTACAAGTGAATTACCTACTCATCTTATGAATCACGAGATAAAAAAAATAACAACTGATAATAAACATAGAGTTATCTACCATTGTCATCCTACAAATATTATTGCTTTAACATTTGTATTACCTTTAGATTATAAAATATTTACTCGTGAACTTTGGGAAATGGCAACTGAATGTCCTGTAGTTTTCCCTAGCGGAGTAGGAATAGTTGATTGGATGGTACCTGGTGGAAGAGATATTGCTGTGGCTACTTCGAAGCTTATGGACAAATTTGATGCTGTTATTTGGGCACATCATGGATTATTCTGTTCAGGAGAAGATTTTAATATAGCTTTTGGACTAGCACATACTATTGAAAAATCTGCTGAAATTTTAGTAAAAGTTCTTTCTATGGGAGGAAATAAATTACAAACTATTACTCCACAAAATTTTAGAGATTTAGCTGTGGATTTCAAAGTTTCTCTTCCAGAAGAATTCCTATTTGAAAAATAATTAAACCCATACCTTTCTTAAATTTATATAAAAAAAGAAGTAATGGAACAACTCCACTACTTCTTTTTGTTATATTTACTTTAAGTTTCTTATGGCCTTCTCTATTTTTTCCATTGCTTCCTCTACCATATATCTAGGACAAGCAACATTCATTCTAAAAAATCCTTTTCCATTCTCTCCAAATGTAGCTCCATCATTCATAGCTACTTTAGCTTCATTGATTAGGAAATCTTGTATCTTATCTTGAGGAATACCCACACCATTAAAGTCTAACCACATAAGGTAAGTTCCTTCTGGCTTAGCTGTTTTTATCATAGGTAGTTTTTCATTTATAAAATCTATAACATATTGCATATTTCCATCTATATGCTCAATAAGTTGCTCTAACCAATTTTCACACTTTTCATAAGCTGCTTCAAAAGCTACTAAACTAAATGGATTATTTCTTTTTACATCCATTTTACCTAAAATATCATCAAACTCTTTTCTCTCTTCTGCTCTTGGGAAAGTTACAAAAGAAGCTTGAAGTCCTGCTAAGTTAAATGATTTTGTTGGAGAAAATAGTGTTATAGTTATATCCTCTATCTCCTTACTTAATGAAGCCATAGGAATATGTTTATGTCCTGGCATAATTAAATCTCTCCAAATCTCATCAGCAAGTATTCTTACATTGTATTTTCTACAAAGCTCTCCCATTTTTTCTAACTCATCTTTTTTCCATACTCTTCCAACAGGATTATGTGGATTACATAGGATAAACAGAGTTACATCTTCACAAGAAAGTTTTTTCTCTAAATCCTCAAAGTCTACTGTATAGTATCCATTTTCATCTTTTACAAGATTATTCTCTACCAAAGTTCTTCCATTATCCTTTACTGATGAAGCAAATGGTGGATATACAGGAGATTGTATTAAAATCTTGTCAGTTTCCTTTGTCAACATTTTTACAAGTATAGACATACTTGGAACAACACCTGGACTATGAATTAATGTAGCTGGAGATATCTCATAACCAAATCTTTTCTTCAGCCAATTTGCTGCACTCTCATAATATGAATCTGGTCTATATACATATCCAAATATCTCTTGTTCTAATTTATTTCTCATAGCTTCAAGTATCTCTGGAGCTGTTTTTATATCCATATCAGCTACCCACATTGGAGTTAAGTCATTTCTTCCAAATTTCATTCCCATTTCTGTCCATTTAGCTGAATGGTTTTCACTTCTATCTATTCTTTCATTAAAGTTATACTTCATTTCTCCTCCTAAAACTATCTAATCTTTTACTATAAATATAGCAACTTCTATGCCATTAGTATAATTTTAACTTTATATTAAAATTATACATTTTTTTCTCTTCTAAAGCTAATAATTTTTCTCAATAGGGTAATTAGGTTTTTTACTCTCCTATTAATTCTTTTTCATATTTGCCTTTAAATCTCCTATAACTTTTCTTACAACTAGTAGTCCAACTATAAAAGTACAGATATCAGCAAACGGTTGACAATATTGTAATCCTCTTATTCCAAAAATATTTGGTAAAATAAATAGTGCTGGAATTAAAAATATTCCCTGTCTTCCCATTGCTACAAGAGTAGCCCAAAATCCATATCCAATAGATTGAGTAAGCATATTAGCCATAACAATAGAAGCTTGAATTGGTAAAGTCAAACATTGGTAACGAAGAGCAACTGTTCCTATCTCTATTACTTCTAAATCCTCTTTTCTAAAAAGAGCAATTATCTCTGGAGCAAATATAAAGCATATTATTCCTAATATACTTAATAATACAACCCCCACCTTTAGGCAAAAATGATAAGCTTCTAATACTCTATCATATTTTTTAGCTCCATAGTTAAATCCACAAACAGGCTGGAATCCTTGTCCAAATCCTAAAAGAGATGAATTTATAAACATCATTATTCTCACTGTAATTGACATTGCTGCTATTGCTGCATCTCCAAATGGACTAGCACAAACATTCAGTGCTACTGCTGCCATACTTGCCAACCCTTGACGTGATAATGTTGGAAGTCCAGCTTTTAAAATCTCTTTATATACCCATAATTTAAAAGTAAATTTACTCAACTTTATAGTAACATTCTTTTTATTTCTTTGACTCATAAATAGCAAAATACTAAAACTTACAAATTGACTAAAAATTGTAGCAATAGCCGCCCCAGATATTCCCATATTAAATTTAAATATAAGGATTGGATCAAGTATCATATTCAGTATTCCACCTGTTGCAAGTCCTAACATAGAGTAAAAAGCATTTCCTTGAGACCTATGCAAATTATTAAGAACAAAGGCACAACACATATATGGAGTAGCTATCAATATATATTTTGCATAATCCTTAGCATAGGGAGCTATTGTTGGAGTAGCTCCTAACATATTTACAAATTCATCTAAGAATAGTAATCCTAAAATGGCAAGTATTGCTCCTAAAGTCATAGCTGTAAAAAAAGCTGTAGCTGCTGCCCTATGTGCACCATCACTATCTTGTCTTCCCAAACTTCTAGAAACATAATTTCCACTTCCCATCCCTAATGTAAAACCTATAGCTTGAATCATTGCCATAAGTGAAAAATTTATTCCTACTGCTGCTGAAGCTGATGTTCCTATTTGACTTACAAAAAAAGTATCTGCCATATTATAGATAGATGTTACTAACATCGTTATAATTGTAGGAATTGCTAGTCTTGGAATTAATCTGGAAATCTTAGTTTCCGTCATACGAATATACATCTCATTATTAGCCATTTTCTTTCGCCCCCTCAATTTTATAAACTAATTATTTATATTATAACATAAGTTTTTATTCTTTCTCTAATCAAAAAAAGAAAAAAGAGAAGATTCTTAATAAAATCTTCTCCTAAATTTTCTATAATTTCTCTCCATTGCTAGCTATTACATCTTTATACCAGAAATAACTTGCTTTTTTCTTTCTCTCTAAATTATTCTTTCTATCTACATAGATAAACCCATACTGTTTCTTATATCCATTTAACCAGCTTAATAGATCTATATATGACCAAGTACAATATCCTAGTAGATCCACTCCCTCTTCTATAGCTTTTTCACAAGCTATTATATGCTCTCTTAGGTAATCTATTCTTGGAATATCTTGTACATTTCCCTCTTCATCTATTGGATCTACAGCTCCTAATCCATTTTCACTAATTATTATAGGAAGATTGTATCTCTCTTTTAACTGAACCATTCCATATCTTAATCCATCTGGATCTATTGCCCAATCCCAATCAGTATATTCTAAGTTAGTATTTCTAACATTTTTAAATAACCCTGGTACTCCATTCTCCTTTTGACTATTTTTCTCTCCAGTAGTATTCATACCATTGTATCCTACTCCCTCTTTATTATCAGCTATCATTTGGGTACAGTAATAATTAATTCCTATAAAATCAGATTTTGCTGACTTAAGAAGTTCCATATCTCCATCTAGTATCTCTGGAGCTCCATATTTTTCTTGATTATATTTTAACATATCTGCTGGATATTCCCCTTTGAAATATGGATCAAACCACCACCATACATTATAGTTATAGTATTTCTCTAAAGCTAATTTATCCTCTTCAGATTCTGAAGCTGCATAAGCTGGTCCATAAGCTATACTCGATCCTATCATCCCATTTGGAACTATCTCTCTAAATAACTTAATTGCTTTTGCATTAGCTAAAGCCGTTATGTGCCCAGCATTTAACTCTTTCTTTCTATCTTTTAATCCAGGTGGATGTAAAGCTATTCCATATCCTAATCCTATAAAAACATTTGGCTCATTCATTACAATCCAATATTTTACTCTATCTCCAAAGTTTTTAAAACATACTCTTGCATACTCTACAAAATCATCTATTATCTCTCTTGATTCCCAACCTGCATACTTATCTTGAAGAGCTTGAGGTAAATCCCAATGGTAAAGAGTTATCATAGGTTCAATGTTGTATTTTAATAGTTCATCTATTAGATTGCTATAAAACTCTATTCCTTTTTCATTTATTTTTCCTGATCCCTCTGGAAAAATTCTTGTCCAAGCAATACTGAATCTATAAGTTTTTAATCCCATTTCAGCCATTGTTTTTACATCTTCTTTATATCTATTGTAATGATCTGCTGCTATGTCTCCATTTGTTCCTTCAAATGTTGTTCCAGGTAATTTTGAATACAGATCCCATATAGATGGTCCTTTTCCATCTTGATTCCATGCTCCTTCTACTTGGTAAGCTGCTGTAGCACTTCCCCATAAAAAATTCTTTGGAAAACTCATAATATCACTCCTAATTTTATTAATTATTTTCATAAGCTTTTTCTTCTTCTAAAATTTTATTATCAAATGCTTTAAAAAATGGTAAATATATTATTAAGCCTATAACGATTAATAGAATTTGTAAAATAACATATCTAAATGAACCTATAGAAGCTAAATATCCACTTATTAAAGGTGGTGTTGTCCATGGGATTGAAATTCCTGGTAATTTTGGCAATACTCCCATAGCAATACTAAAATAACCAATAAGTCCTGTTATAATAGGTGTTATAAAAAATGGAATTATTAAGTACGGATTCATAACTATAGGTAATCCAAATATAATTGGTTCATTTATATTAAAACACGCTGCTCCAACTGAAATTCTTCCTACCTCTTTAAGTTGTTTACTTTTAGAAACAAAAGCCAATAGAAATGCTAGAGCAAATGTTCCTCCTCCACCACCAAGACTTATAAATATATCAAAAAATGGTCCTCCTAATACATTAGGGATCTCTTTTCCTGCTTCATAAGCAAGTCTATTTTGATCTCCTAATAATCCAAGCACTGGTCCTATTGTTCCTAAAATAATTGTTGATCCATGTAGTCCTGCTATCCAGAATAATTGAATTATAGCAACTATTATAGCTAATCCCCACCAGCTTCCTACCAATATTTTTAGTGGAGTCGTTAAAATTACTTTTAATAACTCGTGAACATTTTGAAAATCAGTACTTTCTAATATTAAACGTATGATTAAAGTTCCTATCATTAAAGCTAAAGTTGGAATTAATGCAACAAATGATCTTGCAACTGCTGGTGGAACATTATCAGGCATCTTTATAACTATATTTTTTCTAATAAACCATGTATAAATCTCAACTGATATAAGTGAGGCTATTATCGCTCCAAATAATCCTGCACTTCCTGTATATACTAATGGAATAGCCTCTACACTGGTATTCATAAATGAAACTTTATATGGAGTCAATATCATAAACGTCATTAATGCAAGAGCAACTGATGAAAGACAATCTACTTTATTTTTTTCAGCTAATCTATACGCTATTCCAATACATCCAAATATAGACATAATATCAAAAGTTGCTCTTACAGGATAGAGAACTTTTCCCATCCAGGTATCTCCAAATATACCTAACATAAAGTCATAGTACCCAGGTATTGGTAAAAAAGCTAAAATCATAAAGATAGAACCTGCTATTGTTAAAGGCATAGATAAAATTAATCCATCTCTTATTGCTTGTAAATGTTTTTGTCCACCTATTTTCCCAGCTATTGGCATAAATTTTTCTTCTAAAAATACATTGAACTTATCAAATAAACTCATATTTTCCTCCTAATTTTTTCTTTCTTTTTCACTTAAAATAAAATGATATACTGCACCTATTTTTCCAGAATCATTTAAAAATTTACATCTCTCTAACTTAGGCATTTCTAAAGGACAGACATCTTTTTTTATAGTTTCTACTTTTTTCTCTATAATTTCTATAAAATCTTCCCTTTTTGTTATCTCTCCACCTATAAGTATTTTTTCAGGATTTAAACTAACAGCTAAGTTATAGATTGAATAAGCTAAGGATGTATAAAATTCTTCAATTACCTCTGTCGCAATTTTATCTCCATTTTTAGAAAACTCAAATATCTCTTCTCCTCTTAACTCTTCCCAATTCATATTTTTCTTCTTAGCATAAGCTTTTATTAATCCACCTCTTACACTTCCAGACATACTAAGACTTGCTTCTTCATAATTTTCTCTTCTATCAGTTATCATAAATCCAAATTCTCCAGCAGCAAATCCCCTTCCTCTTACCATCTTTCCATCTATATATATAGCTCCACCTACTCCTGTTCCAACAGTTAGACAAAGAAAATTTTCACATTCTTTAGCATTCCCTAGCCATTTTTCTGCTAGTGCTACACAATTTACATCATTTTCCAACTCCACAGGAATCCCTATATATTTTTCTAATTCACTTTTAAAAGGAAAATCATATAAATCATATAGAGCTCCACCTGTAATCATATGTCCTCTTTTTACATCTATTACTCCAGGCATGCTAAAAGCTAGCCCATCTATTTTGTCTCCTTCATTTTGAAATTTTTCAACTACTTCTTTTACTCTTTTAAAGATTGTATCTTTATTATCTTGAGTATCTATACTACCACTCTTTAGAATCTCTCCTCTTTCATTTATTAAAGAATATTTTGTTTTAGTTCCTCCAACATCAAAACTTAAGTACATATTTTTTCTCCTTTTAGAAACCGCTTTCCTTATTTTCTAAAATGAAAGAGAAACTATGTTTCTCTTTCATAAAGCTTTAATTCTCCATTATAAACATTTGTTTTTATTTTTTCTCCAGCTATTAATTTTAAAATAGCCTCTACAGCTTTATCAGCCATTTTATCTAAATTATATCCTATAGTTGTAATTCTAGGTCTATAAAGTCTTGAAATTTGGTTATTGTCAAATCCTATCAATTTAACCTTCTCATAAGCTATATCATTTTCTGTTAAAGCTTCTAAACAACCTATTGCCATCTCATCATTAGCACAAAATATCCCTTCTGGAATATCTCCACTTTTTATCAATTGAGTAAATATTTTTTTAGCTATTTCTAACTGAAACTCTCCTTTTAGTACTTTAGAAACTATTCCATTTCCATCTAACTCATCTAAAAAGCCTTCTTCTCTTTCTAAACCAGCTAATTTATTTTCTTGTCCTGCAAAATGATATATACTTTTTAATCCTTTTTCTAGTAGAAATTTAGCTGCTAACTTTCCACCATTATAATTATTTGAATTGATTAAAAAAACATTTTTAGAATGATGCTCAGTTTTATAGTCAAACATTACCAAATTATATTCATTCTCTATTAGATTTTCTATTTCAGGTTCATCTAAGGTAGCCCCTATTATGATTGCTCCTTGAATAGTTCCATTATCTATTAATTGTTTTATTCTAATTTTCTCTTCACTAGTTTTAATAAGAGAAATTAAAACCTTTACATCTCTTTCTTCTGCTTTCTCAACAATTAAAGCAATTATATATTGGAAAAAATAACTTCCTAGTCCACCTTTATCTAAGATAAATATTCCTATTACTTTATCCCTTTTCCCAGCTAAATTTCTAGCTTGAATATTAGGTTCAAATTCATATTTTTTTATAACCTTCATTATTTTTTCTTTTGTTGATTCTGGTATTCCTGGATAATTATTTATGACTTTAGATACTGTTGATTTTGAATATCCAGCTAGTCTTGCTATATCATCAATTTTTATAGAACTCACCTCTTTTTTTACTTCTATAATTGATGATAAACGTTTTTTTTATTCTTGTCAAGTATTTTACCACCATGCTGAAACTTGGAAACCTGTAAGTACATCTTCTACTGTTGATTTTGTTGTTACTCCGTTTTCTCTTCTTTCTGTTTTATCTCCTATATAAGTAACAAATAATCTCAATGATGTTTCGGCATTTCCAACATAATATTTCAATTGTGGTCCAGCTGAAATTTTATATAATAGATGATCTTCAGTAGTTCCATTATAAGCTTCTGTATCTTTACGAGCTATTCCAGCTTCCAGCCATAAATCTAAATTTTGATTTATATAATAGATTGGTCTTAAAACTAAAGCATCTGTTTCTAACTTATTTACTCTCCAAGATTTTTCATAACTTGGTGCTGTTTGTCCATTATCCCAAATATAACGTTCTTCTTTTCTAGCCTCTATATCTTGAGCACGTAAACCTCTATAACTTACTAACATATGAGTTCTATCTCCAAGTCTTACTGTTCCTCCAAGTCCTAATTGATAAGTTACAGCATCATTCGCAGCTCTTTTATTAAAGTCTGTATCTATTTTTCCTATTCCTTCTCCAGCTAATAATCCAGTTGCATATTGTAAGTAATGTTGTCCCTTTCCTTCAAAACCAAAGAAATTATCTGGTTGATAGTAAAGTCCAGCATAGAAACCATCATCAGCTGCATCTCTTTTTGTATAACCTATATTTTCTCTACCAGTATCTGGATTATTTGGTTTACTTGGATCAGTATAACTTATAGTTCCTATTCTATCATTATCCATAGCATGAGCATACATTACTTCTCCAGAAATATTCCCATAAGTATACTTTGCTTTATACGCTCTTATATCTTCAGCTTTTTCTCCCTCAATATTTGAAAGTTCCCCATCTTTAAAATCATTTGATATATAAGCTAAGTTTAAACTTCCATTCCATAATTTAATCTTTTCAATTCCTAGTCCAGTTCCTGCAACCTCTTGATAATAATAATCTAGAACTTCAACTTGTTGATCATCCCACTTTTTCTTACCTGCTACTATTACAGCATCTTTAAATGCTCCTGTAAACATAGGTACATTCCCCATCTCTACATATAATTGTGTAAGATCAATTTTACTACTATCTCCTACACTATTATCATAATTATCACTCCAACTTTCCAATTGAACTGCTAATTTTGTCCATGCACCATTACTTTGAGTAAATTTTTTCGATAGGTTTATATTGAAATTTGTATCATATTCATTTCCCCATCTTCCAACATATTCTTTATTTTTACTATAACTATTTTTATTTCCATGTTTCATATTCCCCTCAGCACCAGTTCTAAGGTATCCATGAAATTGTAACTCATCATCTTGATTTTTAGTTTTCTCTTGAGTTGCTAAACTTAATTTTTTTTCATTCTTTTTTATGTCAAGCTTTTGTTTCTTCAACTCTTTATTTTGCTCAGCAATTATTTGTTCTAATTTTTCTATTCTTTGTTCTAAAGTTAATTCTCTATCTTCTGCTAAAGTTGGTATAGCTAATGCACATAATAAACTTACTAATAAAAATTTTTTCATTATTTATCCTCCACTTTTATTCCTAAATCATATACTTTTATTGAATCTATCTCTAATGTTTGTGGGAATACATCTGCATCTACTCCTTGTTGTCCTCCCCAAGCTCCACCAACAGCTATATTTAATATTAGATAGAATTTTTGGTCAAATGGCCAAGCATCTTTACCAGAGTTTTCATTTTGATAAGTAAAATATAATGTATCATCAAAATAAACTTTTATAACTTTTGGTGTCCACTCTAATGAATAAGTATGGAAAGTATCAGACACTTCTTCTCCTTTAATTTGAGCACTTTTTTGATTTGAATTTTTCCAATAATATTTTTCTGTATGAACTGTACCATGGATTGTATCCTGATCAAATCCAACATGCTCCATTATATCAATCTCTCCACTTTTTGGCCAATCTCCATATAAAGAATCTGTTGGCATCATCCAAATAGCTGGCCAAGTTCCTTTTCCTTTAGGTAATTTAGCTTTAACTTCTATTCTTCCATATAGAAAATCTTTTTTACCTCTAGTCACTAATCTTGTTGAAGTATATTCATTTTTATCATATGCTTCATTCCAAGCTGTTATTGTTAATTTTCCATCTTCTACATAAACATTGTCTGGATTTTTTTCAGTGTAATATTGTAATTCGGCATTTCCCCAACCGTTTCCACCTACATCATATCCCCAGTCACTCTCTTTAGGTAATCCTTCATAATTAAATTCTTCTTCCCATATTAAATTTCCAAAATATTTTTCTATTTTAATATCTTTTAGCCCTTGTTTATTCCCTACTTTTTTTATAGTTATTTTTCCATCTTTAGTTGATTCACCAGTATTTTTTAGCAAACACTCTCTATTATTTTTATCTAATTCAAAAGTTTTCCCATTTTGAATAGCTACTACATACTTTTCTTCTGCTGCTATATTTCCATCAATCTTTACTAAATAATCTGAATCCTCTTCAAGAACCATAGTTTTTACAAATTCTTTTCCTGATTTTAAAGATTTCACTGTATTTATATCTTCAGTTGTTAAAATATTTTCTCCAATTCCTGTTACTTTATATTTGTGTTGTACTTGGAATTTTGTTAAATTTATCATTCTATTTACATCTATCATTCCAGTTTTTTCTAAGTTTACTTCACTTAATTTTACAGTTTCATCTGTTTTTGTAAACCAAAATTCAAATCTTGCTTTTTCATCAGCTTCAGCCAACATTTCAAAATCAAATGTGTATTCTTTTTGTTTTGGAGATATTTTTATATCTTTTTGCCAATAACCATAGTAACCTCTTTCTCCATCTGCTCCTATTTTTATTGTAATCTCTGTTTCTTTCTCTACATTTGCTTTAAATTTTAATTGATATATACCACCAGCTTCTAATTTTAAAGGGGCTTGAATAACCTGTAATCCATGTGTTGGTGCTTTAGTATTTTTAGAAATCGCAACCAAATCCCCATTTATTATTTCAATATCTCCAATTCCACCAGAATTTTCATATTTTATCCACGATCCTTCTGTATTAACTGTTCCTATATTATTAGGAATAGCTTTAGATAATGGTTTTTCAAAAGATGGATTTTGTAAGATATTTGCTCCTAATACTAACTGTGAAAAAAGTAGTGATATTATCATTGCAGATTTTCTTATATTCATTTTCTCCTTCTCCTTATATCTTCTTTTTTAAGAAACCGATTTCGTTATATTGATTATAACATAATTCGTTCATTTGTCAATCGTTTTATTTCATTATCATTATAAACTCTTATTTTAAGAAGATTATAGAAGAAAAAAATATTTTCATTAAAAAATATATTGACTTTTTCTATTTTTTGTTTTATTATTTATTTAAATTATAGCGATTGTATTTTAAACATTAAATATTTTTTTAATACTATTAGGAGGTTGAAAAATTATGAAAAAAATCTTATTATGTTGTTCTGCTGGAATGTCCACAAGTTTATTAGTTACTAAAATGAAGAAAGAAGCTGAAAATCAGGGAATAGATGTGGAGATTAATGCTGTTGCACTAGAACTTTTTGAAGAAAATGTTACCAAATATGATGTATTCTTATTAGGACCACAAGTTAAATTTAAGAAAAACGATTTCCAAAAGGTGGCTGACCAATATGGAAAAAAAGTTGAAGTTATAAATATGATGGATTATGGAACTATGAATGGTGCTAAAGTTTTAGCCTTTGCTTTAAATCTAATAAAATAATAAAAGGAGTTTTATTCAATGGAAGAAAAAGAATTATTATCTGAAGAGATGCTAGAAAAAATTATGATGGGAGTTGCTATAGCAGGAACAGCTAAATCTCTTGGAAAAGAGGCTCTTAATCAAGCAAATCAAGGAGATTTTCAAAAGGCAAGAGAGTTATTTGCTGAAGCTAAAAAAAGTTTTATTGAAGTTCATGGTTCGCATTTTGATCTTATTCAAAAAGAATCATCAGGAGAAAAAGTGGAAATTTGCTTACTTCTTATTCATATGGAGGATCATATCATGACAACTGGTCTGTTTCTAGATTCTCTTGAGGATCAAATTAATCTTATTGAAAGAGTATATAAATTAGAAGCCAAATTAAAATAACTTATTTAAAAATTCTCTCATATTTTAATAAAAGTACTGCCATAACACAACTATGACAGTGCTTTCTCCCATATACTACTAAATATTTTTAATCTCAAAAATTTTTTCTCAAATTTTAATTTAACTCTTGTATCCCTAAATGTAATTTAGGAGCTCTTACTCTAACAGTAACTATCCCATTTACAACTTGACTTATTTGTATGTCACAAGTTGCACTTAATAACCTATAAGCATCAGGAAAATTTAAACCTATTTTTTCCATTAAAAGATTTGTCATTGCTTCACTTGCTACTTTTATAACTTCTTCAAAAGTTTTTCCACTAGCCACAGTATAGATAGAATCTTGTGTTTCTAACACAGGATTTTTAAGAGATAGTGGAAATTCTTTTATTATCTTAACTTTTAAACATACTTTTCCACCTATTTCAATTCCTGTACCACTAAGTTCTCCATCTCCCATACAAGCATGTAAATCCCCTAAAGCTAAACCTGCTCCATCTACATAAATTGGTAAATATACTTTAGTTCCCTTTTTTATAATCTTTGTATCCATATTTCCACCATGGCTTCCTGGGAAAGCACAGTGTACTCCCTCTTCTGGAGGAAATACTCCTATAACTCCTATCATTGGAGTAAGTGGTATTTTTATCTGAGGAGAAAAATGAGCAAAGTCATCTTTTATTTTTATAATTTTAGTATCAAAATCAGTTATTTTATCTCCTAGCACTCCCAAATTTGGAGCCGTTGTCATAACTCCTTGTTCTGCTAATTCAATATCAATCACTTCTACTTCTAATATATCTCCTGCTTTACTTCCTATTACTTCAATTGGTCCAACAGAACAATCTACTATTGACATATCTATATCTTTTCTTTTTGTATTTTCATTTTTTATCTGTCCATTATAGCAATCTTCAGTTTCAACATAAAAAATCTCATTATTTTGTACAGAATAATTAAATTTATTATTTTTATTAAACTCAAAAACTATCTTTTCTTTTGTTAAAGTTTGCATAACTCTCTCCTTTAAAATATTTCAATTGTCTAAAAGAAAAAAGCTAAAGAGATTATTTTTTCTCTTCAGCATTTCTCATTATTTTTTGATTATATTATAATTGACTCATACTATGTAACTTATAATAGAATCCTTTGCTAGCTAAAAGTTCTTGATGTGTTCCTCTCTCTTCTATTCCATTATCAGTAAGAACTATTATCTCATCTGCTGCTTGAATAGTAGAAAGTCTATGAGCAACTACTATTGTAGTTCTACCTTTACATAAATCCTCTAGTGACTCTTGAATTAATCTTTCTGTAATATTATCAAGTGCAGAAGTAGCCTCATCCAATATCAATATAGGTGGATTTTTTAAGAATATTCTAGCAATAGCAATTCTTTGTTTTTGTCCTCCAGAAAGCTTTGTTCCTCTCTCTCCCACATTAGTATCATATCCATCTGGCATCTGCATAATCAAATCATGGATATTAGCTTTCTTAGCTGCCTCTATTACCTCTTCATCTGTAGCATTAGTTTTTCCTATCAAGATATTTTCTTTAATAGTTCCTGTAAATAGGAATACATCTTGTTGAACTATACCAATATTTTTTCTTAAAGACTCTACTTTTACATCATAGATACTCTTACCATCTATTTTTATATCTCCACTATCTACAGTATAAAATCTTGGAATAAGATTACATAATGTAGTTTTTCCTCCACCAGATGGTCCTACTAATGCTAACATCTTTCCTTTTTCAATAGTTAAAGATATATTATCCAATACCTTTTTACTTTCATGGCTAAAGCTTACATTCTCAAATTTAATTTCTCCTTTAACCTCTCCAATATCCTTAGCATCCTCTTTATCTTTCTCTCTATCTACCTCTATAAGTTCCATAAATCTCTTAAATCCACTCATACCATTTTGATATTGCTCTACAAAAGCAATAAGTCTTTTTATTGGTTGAGTAAAAATTTTAATATATAGTAGATAAGCTAAGAAATCTCCTATATTTATCTTTCCATAATAAGTAAAGATAGCTCCTACTATAAGTACAGAGTAGTCTAACATATCAGTAAAAAATCCTACTCCTGCTGTATACTCAGCCATTACCTTATATGAAAAAGATTTTGCAGTAACAAACTGTTGATTTCCCTCTTCAAATCTTTCTTTCTCATCTTCATCTATAACGAAAGCCTTAGATACTCTTATACCAGATATACTATTTTGTAATCTTGCATTGATATCACCTGTTTTTTCTCTTGTTTTTACAAATGAAGCCAAAAGTTTCTTTCTTTTATACATACTATACCAAATTATTATTGGTAATATACAAAATACAATTATAGTTAATACTACATTTATTCTAAGTAAAACTATAAATGAACCTACTATCATAAAGAAAGATATAAATAGATCCTCTGGTCCATGATGGGCAAGCTCTGATATATCTTGTAAATCATTTACAATTCTTGACATTATACTTCCTGTTTGATTGTTATCAAAGTACTTTACAGGTAGTTTTTGAAGATGTTCATATACATCTCTCCTCATATCTGCTTGCATACCTACACCTACTAAATGTCCCCAGTATTGCATCCAATAAGCACATAACATTTTTATTAGGTAGATTACCATAAGTACAACAGCAAATACAACTAAAAATCTAAACTCTTTATTAGGTATAACTCTATTTACTACATTTCTTGTAATCATAGGATATACTAAATCACATAGGGCTGATATAGTTGCCACCAACAAATCCATAAAAAATAACTTTTTATATGGTTTGTAGTATGTTACAAATTTTCCTAACATACCTTTTTCAATTTTTACATCACTCACTTTTTCTTACCTCTTTCTCCTTAATATATATTTTAAAGAAAACTAAGACTTGCTCCATATTCAAAAAAGTTGATTAACTAGGCTCGTTTCACTAAAAACACAAAACTCACTTCGTTCAAACAATTGTGTTTTTCAGCGTTCAACTTCACTATGTTAATCTAAACTTTTTCTCATAATTTCCGCAATTCTTTAAGTTTTCTTTTATAACAATCCTAATTTTTCTCTTCCACATATCCCATCTCTTTTAAGAATGGTTTTTTCTTTCTCCAATCTTCTTTTACTTTTACCCAAAGAGTTAAGAAAATAGGTACTCCTATTAACTCTTCTATCTCACGTCTAGCCTCTTCTCCTATCTCCTTAAGCAATCTTCCACCTTTTCCTATTATGATACCTTTTTGAGAATCTCTTTCCACATAGATATTGATATCAAATTTATCTTTTCCCTTTTCTCTTCTCTCCACATTAAGTATCTCAATAGCTACAGAGTGAGGTATCTCATCTCTTGTTTTAAGTAGAATTTTTTCTCTTACTATCTCAGTTATTATCTTATATACAGAGATATCTGTATACATATCATCTGGATAATATTTTATTCCCTCTTCTAAAAATGGGTCAATCTTTTCTAAAAGTTTAGGAAGTCCAATAGCATATTGCCCAGAGATTTCAACTATTCCATCAAACTCTCCTAATTTTTCCTCTATCTCTAATCTTTTAGCTTTTAATTGCTCATCATTTAATTTATCTATCTTATTTACTACAAGTATTCTTGGAGTTCTCTTTGCCTCTTTTACTTTCTCCATTACAAATTGGTCTCCAGTACTTATCTCTTGAGAACCATCTAATACAAATAGTATTACATCTACATCTTTTAAAACTCTTATAGCAGAGTTAGTCATATACTCTCCAAGTAGATGTTTTGCTTTGTGTATTCCTGGTGTATCAATAAAGATATATTGATTATCATTAAAATTTAAAATTCCTTTTATATTATCTCTAGTTGTTCCAGCTTTATCAGAAACTATTGCAACTTTCTCTGATACCAGCTTATTTATAAGGGTAGATTTTCCAACATTTGGTCTTCCTACTACAGCTATAAATCCAGCCTTCATCTAATCATCTCCTATTCCTATCTTCATATACTGCTCTCTTATCTTATCAATAAATGAGTATCCCTCTTCATCACGAGTTTTCTCCTCTACTATTATCTTTTTTATCATATTAGGAGATATCTCTCTAGTGAGCTCAGCCCTCTTTCCATAAGCTATAAATCTCACACGAAATCCCTCTCTAGTAAGCTCTTGAAATATTTTATTTCTGTTCGTATACATTTTTGGTAATAATTCTTCTACGAAATATCTCAACTCCTTAGCTAACTCTTCACTTATTTTCTGATTTAAAATTTTAGAAGCAGAACGAATATTTATTATTTTATACTCATATTTTTTTAAACTCTCTTTTTCTAAATTTAAAATATCTCCTATTTTAAACCCCGTTTCATAGAGAAGTTTTATTACAAGAGAATCTCTTCTCTCCTCATAGCTATCATTGCAGATATCTAGTATTCTTTTTAATTCCCATCTCTCCAACGGCTCTGTAACTTTTTTTACTCTGTTAGGTAGCTCTATATCCTTTACTGGAATTTCATCTATTATCTTAGATTTTAAAAGATATTTGTAGAAGCTTTTTATAGAGCTGAGCTTTCTATATATAGACATATCACTATATTTTTTTCTTAGCTCCTCAATATAGTTGATTATATCTTGAGTTTCTACATCTAATAAATCTTTACCAACTATAAATCCATCAAAGTCCTCTATATCTTTTCTATATATCTCCAAAGTAGATGAATTTATCTTTCCATTCTCCTTAGAATTTTTCAAAAATTCATTTATAAAATCCATACTATCTACTCTCTTTCAATAGTTCCTCAGCGTGTTGTAACACTGCCTCACTAATATTTTCTCCTGCTAGCATTCTTGCTATTTCTTCTACTCTTCCTTTTTCATCTAGTCTAGTAACAGTTGTAGAAGTTTTGTTATCTACAGTCTGCTTCTTAATATAGAACTGTTGATGAGCTTTGGCTGCAATAGCTGGAGAGTGAGTTATAGATACCACTTGAGCGTGTTCTCCTATCTCACGAAGTTTATCAGCTATCTTTCTAACTGTCTCCCCTCCTACTCCTGTATCTATCTCATCAAAAATAAGTATAGGAACATTATCCACACGAGAGAATATAACTTTTAGAGCTAACATTATTCTACTTACCTCTCCACCTGAAGCAATCTTCCAAAGGGGTTTCATATCTTGTCCAATATTAGTAGATATAAGTATCTCTACACTATCAGCTCCATTAGCTCCCATAACCTTATTTTCATCTACTACTACATGGATTTGAGCATCTCCCATTTTTAAAAATTTTAGCTCCTCTTTTAAATCTCTCTCTATCTTTATAGCCTTCTCTTTTCTAAGCCTTCTAAGTTGATGAGCATTTTTCCAATACTCTTCCTCTATCTCCACTCTCTCTTTTTGAAGTTTTTGTACCTCAAAACTATCCTCTTCTAAGAGATTTATCTTTTGAGCTATACTCTCTTTAAACTCTAGTATCTCCTCTATTGTTGCACCATATTTTATCTTCATCTTGTTGATTACATCTAGTCTTTCTATTACCTCTTGCAATCTTCTATCATCTATATCAATATCATCATTGAGAGTATCCATTATATCTACACAATCCTCTAATTCATAATAGACTTTTTCAAGCTTATCCAAAAGCTCATTAAATTCCTCTCCATATTTGCAAAGAATCTCAATGTTTTTTCTTGAGTTATAGATGAAATGAAGAGCATTTACCTCTCCATCTCTCAGATAAAGTGCTGAATTTTCTATTTTCTCTTTGATTTTCCCAGCATTAAATAGTTTTTTATACTCATCTTCTAAAAGATTATCCTCATTTTTCTTAGGATTTATCTTCTCTATCTCAGCTAATTGAAATTCATAAAACTCTTTCTTCTCAATAGCCTCTCTTCTATTTTTCTCTATACTCTCTATCTTGTTATCTATCTCTCTAAATCTATTGTAAAGTCTGTTACTATTTTTTATTAACTCTTTTCCCTCATCTCCTAAAAACTTATCTAAAAGTTTTATATGGTTATTTTTGTTAAGTAACATCTGATGAGAGTGTTGCCCTACTATGTCAACAAGAGTTCCCATTATCTCTTTTAAATTTGTTAGAGAAACTCTCACTCCATTTACAAAAACCTTTCCCTTACCATTTATATCTAAGGTTCTTCTCACTATTACTTCATTATCTTCAGCATCTATCTCAAACCTATGTAGTAATTCCTCTCTCTGCTCACTGTTTATTTCAAATACACCTTGAGCAGAAAGATTTTTCTCCCCTGTTCTTATCATATCAGTAGTAGCTTTCTCTCCTATAAGTAGATTTATTCCACTTAGTATAATTGATTTTCCAGCTCCTGTCTCTCCAGTAAGGACTATGAATCCATCTTCAAATTCCAAATCAAGTTCATCTATTATAGCTAGATTTTCTATTTTAAGTTCTCTTAACATAGATTGTCTCCCCACTTTAATTTTTCTCTCAGCACACTGTAATAATTTCTATCTCTTGGTATCACAAGATTTAATGTGAATTTTGAATACTCAATTCTTATATCCTCAGCACTTGTAATTCTCTTATTAGTCTGTCCATCTATGATTATCTGCCCTACTCTTTTCTCATCTCCTATTTTCATCTCTATTCTCTCATCTCCACCTATTACTATAGGACGAGTGCTGAGATTATGAGGTGCTATTGGAGTAATTACCACAGCTTTCATATCAGATTTGAGAATCGGACCACCAGCAGACATAGAGTAAGCAGTAGAGCCAGTAGGTGTAGCTACTATGACTCCATCTCCCTTATATGTACACATATACTCTCCATTAGTTTTAAAATCCACTCTTAAAACTCTTGAAGTAATACCTGCTTTAGAGAGTACCACCTCATTGAGAGCATAGTATATCTGCTCATCTATCTCCACTTCCAATATATGTCTTTTTTCATATTTAAACTTTCCATTTAGAAAATTTTCATACTCATCTATCATATTCTCTTTTTTTATCTCTGTTACAAAACCAAGACTTCCAGCATTAATAGCTATTACATAGAGATTTTTTTTGAAGATAAAGTTTCTAAAAGAACGAAGTAGAGTCCCATCTCCACCTATTACCACTCCAAAATCTGCTTTTCCTGCCTTATCTACTATCTCTATTTTCTTACTTGCAAAATATTCCACACTCTTTTGATATAGCTCTTGAGCCAATGGTTTATCTTGGTTATATATTATAAAAACTTTTTTCATCTCTCCTCCAAGTTACTTAAACATTGGAACAGGGTCAATAGGTTTTAGATTAAATCTCAATTCGTAATAGAGATTTGGTTTCCCCTCTACTGATAATCCTAAAATTCCAATCTCTGCTCCTTGTTGTATCTGTTGATTTAGTTTTACTTTGGTAGCTATTAGGTTTCCATATACTCCTATCATATTATATCCATAGTCTACCATTACCACTTTTCCTAATCCTTGGAATACATCAGCATATATTACTTTTCCTTTAGCTGAGGATTTTACCTTTGAACCCATTCTTGCTTGTATCTCTATACCATTACTTGTAACCTCTTGCTGTTTTTTCTGGTTGAATCTTACAACAATAGCTCCCTCTACTGGTTTTATTACTTTTCCAAGTTTTGAGTAAGCTTGAGATTGATTTACTATCTTCTTATCAGTTTGAGTTCTAGCTACTATTATCTCTTTAATTTTTTTCTCTATTCTCTCTTTCTCTTTTTGAAGTGCACTTATACTTTGAACGTGTCCACTTTTTTCTCTATTTAGTTGGGCTATCAATCTATTTTGTTGAGCCTTTTTATTATCCATCTCCTTTATATTCTGAGCTAATTTATTTCTAAGATTAGAAAGTTTTTTCTTCTCATTTTCAATATTAGCTTTTACTTTTTGGATATCACTCTCTACATTTTTTATATACTCCATCTTTTGTAAATCTCCATACAAAAGATTTTTGAAATTTTTTCTTAAAATAGCATCTGAAATTATCTCCTCTTCCCTCTCTTTAGAGTATCTATTCCAAGCAATTATTTTAGCTTTAAATTCCAATTTTTTTCTATCCATCTCTTTAGAAGTGATATTTAGATTTTGACTTCCATAATCAATATTTTTAGTAACAGTCTTTATATCATTTAAGATTTTTTCTCTATCTTTGGCTATCTCTAAGATATCTCTCTCTGTTTCTAAAATCTGTTTTTCTATCTTTTGAGTTTGAGCATCTATATTTTTTATTCTTGAGTTTTTTTCTGCTATCTGTTTCTCTATATTTTTTATTCTCTGCTCCATATCAGTTACAGCATCAGCCATAATAAGAGTGGTCCATAGCAGAAAAAAAGTTATTATTTTCCATCTTCTACCCACTTGAACACCCCTATCTTTATAGGTTTTAGCCAAATTAAAAGATTTATTATTAAGATTATCCCAAATTGTATAAATATTATCTCTTTTAAACTTAATACTAAATACCTATTACTTATTAAAAGTAAATGGTTTCTAAAATAAATATATATATTAAAGAATATCAAAGTTCCAATTATTGAGCCTGCTGTAAAAGGAAGTAGATTTACACTCTTCGCTCTTATTCTATTGGTTTTATCATCCTTTATAAGCCCTACATTATTTATATAGTCTATTGATACTGCACTATAAAATATATAATAGATTAGAGCTAACAATGGCAAAATACATCCTAAAACTATTCCTACTGATACCATCTGATAAAATTTAAGTTGTCTCTCCTTATAGTTGATGTATTCTCCATCTACAAATACCTCTTTAATATTCTCATTATTTTCTAACTTAACTTGTATTTTTTCTATATCTGTTGGCTTATCAAAAAATATTATCAAACTATCTGAAAGTGGATTTTCCCCCTTAGGTATAGCCACATCTAATTGATACTGTACTTTTTGAAAGGCTTCCTCTTTGGATACGTATCTTACTTGCTTTACTCCCTCTAACTTCAATATCTCTATCTCTAGTTTTTCTTTATCTTCACTAGACACATTCTTATGAAAATCTGCTGTAAAAAAATATCCAGCTTCTACTCTACTCTTTATTGTATCTACATTAATAAAAAAAGCTAAGAAAAAATTTAAAATGATAAAGGATAAAACAGTTAGTATAAAAGTAGTCTTTTTTATCTGTATCTTTGTTCTAATAGTATTTTTTTCCATCTTCATTAAATTAAAATTATTCATATTCACCTCATCATCTAAAATTTTTCTATAATATAAATACGAGGACTGACCTAAAGGAGTTTTAGTGCCAGTCCTCCTAAAAATTACATATTCTCTTTAGCCATAGCTACTAATTTAGCTGCTGTTAACTCATATTTCTCTAAAAGCTCATTTGCTTTTCCACTTTGTCCAAATTTATCATAAAGTCCTAATTTTTTTACTTTTGTAGGGTGTACTTCTGATAAAAATTCTGATACTGCTGAACCTAATCCTCCTATTACTGAGTGCTCTTCAGCTGTAATTATAAATTTTGTTTCTTGTGCTGCTTTTAAGATTGTCTCTCCATCAAGTGGTTTTATTGTTCCTACGTTGATTACTCTTACTGAGATTCCCTCTTGTGCTAATATATCTGCTGCTTTTAGAGCTTCTGCTGTCATAAGTCCTGTAGCTGCTATTGTAACATCATTTCCCTCTCTTACTGTATTAGCTATTCCTATTTGGAAATCATATGTAGCTTCATCAAATATTGTTTCTACATCTAATCTTCCCATTCTAATATATACTGGTCCATTATATTCAGCTGCTGCAAATACCATTTTTTTAGTTTCTACTGCATCTGCTGGAGATAATACTACCATTCCTGGTATAGCTCTCATTAATGCTATATCCTCTACTGATTGGTGAGAACCTCCATCTTCTCCTACTGATATTCCTGCGTGAGTTGGAGCTATTTTTACATTTAATTTTGGATATGCCACTGTATTTCTTATTTGCTCAAATCCTCTTCCTGCTGCAAACATTGCAAAAGTAGAAGCAAATGCTATTTTCCCACAAGTAGCTAATCCTGCTGCTGTTCCTATTAAGTCAGCTTCTGCTATTCCCACATTAAAATGTCTTTCAGGAAATTTCTCTTGGAATAAGTTTGTCTTTGTTGATTTTGTAAGGTCAGCATCTAATACTACCACATCTTTATTTATTTTTCCTAATTCTACTAATGCCTCTCCATAAGCTTGTCTTGTAGATTTTTTACTCATTAATTATTCCCTCCTAATTCTGCTAATGCTTTTTCAGTTTCCTCTTTTGTTGGAGCTACTCCATGGAATCCACATACATTTTCCATAAATGATACTCCTTTACCTTTTACTGTTTTAGCAATGATAATAGTTGGTTTTCCTTTTACTGTTTTAGCTTCATCTAAAGCATTTAATATCTCTTCAAAGTTATGTCCATCAATTTTAATTACATTCCATCCAAATGCTTCCCATTTAGCATCTACCGGCTCTACTCCCATAACTTTATCAACATTTCCATCTATTTGTAAGTTGTTAAAGTCTAAGAATGCACATACATTATCAAGTTTATAGTGAGCAGCAGTCATAGCAGCTTCCCACACTTGTCCCTCTTGTAATTCTCCATCTCCTAAGATGATATATGTTCTATATGAAAGTCCAGAAATTTTAGCATTAAGTGCCATACCATTAGCAACAGATAATCCTTGTCCTAATGAACCAGTTGAAATCTCTACTCCTGGTACTTTTTTCATATCAGGGTGTCCTTGTAATATAGAACCATACTGTCTTAAAGTCATTAAAAGTTCTTTATCAAAATATCCTCTTTCAGCTAGTGTAGCATAAAGAGCTGGAGCAGCATGTCCCTTAGAAAGAACAAATCTATCTCTGTTTTCCATTTTAGGATTAGCTGGGTCTATGTTCATTTCAGCAAAATATAGAGCTGTCAAAATATCAGTAGCTGATAGTGACCCTCCTGGATGTCCTGATTTAGCTTCACAAATCATTTTTACAATAGATTTTCTTATGCTTGTTGCTTTTGTTTCTAGATTTTTAATATCTCTCATCTGTTTACTATTTCTCCTTTCAAAATATTTATACTCTCTCTAAATTATATTATTTTATCTCTACTATTGTCAAGAAAAGCTATGATTTTACTCAAAAAAACATAGATATTTTATCAATTATATAAAAACTTCCATCTTTTATGATAGAAAATAACTCCTTATATTTCATACAACCAATTATTAAACCAAAAATGGAAAAAGAAAACATTGGTCTAAATAACTTTTCCTCTTTTCCTGTATCTTTTAGTATGGTTAATATACCTAAAATTCCTAAATAATAAAATTCCATCAATTTCTCTGTATAGCAAATAGCTACTAAAATACTAATAACTATTGAGAAAAAAAGTATCATCTTACTCATTTTAGGAGTACAACTTATTTTCAAAATAGGGATTTTTATCAATGCTCCTCCACCCCAGCCCCTTGGATATAAATCATAGATAAAATGAAGAGCTAGAGCTAAAGAAAATCCCATTAAAAAATATCTAAAATTATCACTTCTATCCTGTTCATATACTCTGATGAAAATCAAAAGAATAAGAGGACTATGTGTCAATATACTTCTATGTTTTAACTTCATTTTAAAATCCCAGTCAGGAAATTTGATCCCCAAAAAAAATGCTGCAAAAGAGATAAAAATTCCCATTAAAGGAACTTCATCTAAAAACCTCATTAAAAACTCCATATCCTCTCCTTAAAAAAAAGAGGAGCAGGTATCTGCTCCCCTAAAATACCCTATTCAGGCAATTTATTATTTTATGATTTCTGCAACTACTCCAGAAGCTACTGTTCTTCCACCTTCTCTGA
>OGEZ01000357.1_pt1 | contig 43928 bp, 41 predicted proteins | sample 1570831 | NCBI WGS metagenome assembly OGEZ01 (sample SAMEA2582059, study PRJEB24529) | metagenome | biome: Human gut stool | place: China | collected 2011
AGACGTAATATTAAAAAGTAAAGGATTACAAAGATATTCATTTTTTTTTGGTGCTCTTCTGACTTTCTCTCAATGATACCAGGTGCTTCTTCCTCAATCGGACGATAACCATCTGCCTTAATCTCTGCGCCGCCGTCAATTGGCTCACCTAACGCATTAATTACTCGTCCAATGTATTCGTTACCAACAGGAATACCTGCTTTTTTCTTTGTTCTAACTACTTTTGTTCCTTCTTTGATTCCAGTATCACGTCCGAAAAGGATTACACCAATCTCGTTCTGACGGATATCCTGAACCATTCCTTTTACTCCATTATCAAAAACGACAACCTCACCGTACATCGCATGGTCAATACCATAAACAGTAACGATTCCGTCACCTACATATATGACCGTACCTGTCTCTTCACTTGTGTTGTCCACATCAAAATTTTCGATTTCACTCTGTATAATAGAGATTATATCTTCTGCACTGATTGCGCCCACAAGATTCACCTCCCTGTTAATTTTCTTTCTAACCGTCTGAGTTTACCTTCATAACTGTGGTCATACTCTTCATAACCGACACGAACAACATAACCACCAAGAAGGGAAGCATCTGTCTCTTCCGAAAGAACAACCTTTTCATCTGGATAAATGCTCTCTAACTGCTTCTGAATTGCTTCTTTTTCTTCTTTTGCCTTGTCATCTGCATAAATGACTTTTGCGTGAAGAATGTGATTCATTTTATCCCAGTATTCATAATAGCAGTTAAAAATATCTGTGATCTGTCCGATTTCACCAATCCGGCACATCATCTTCATAAAATTCTCAAGAAGTTCCGGCATTCCACTCTGTCTCGCAATTTTGTCAAGCACTACCTCTTTCGCTTCCTCTGAAACAACTGGATTTGTCAGAGTCTCGAGAAGGAAAGGGGCCTTCGTGAAAATTTTATGGGCTTCTTCTACATCGCTTCTTGAAATATTCAGACGGTATAATACTTTCGCATTATTTACTGCCTTCTGCGTCATGGGCCTCACCTGTCTCTATAATCTTTCTTGCGGCGATAAGTGCAAGTTTCGCAATCTCACCCTGCACTTCCTGCTGTGCCTGTTTCTGTTCTTTTTCGATATCTGCTTTTGCTTTCTCGATCATTCTGTCCGTCTTCGCCTGTGTCTCAAGCACTGCTTTCTCATGCTCTTCTTTTGCCTGATCTCTTGCTGCAAGAATAATCTCATCGGCCTTTACATTTGCCTTCTGTAATTTTTCTTCATAATAATCTCTTTTCCTGTTATTCTGCATTGCTATATTTTCTTTAATAATCCATAATTTAATTTTTATATTTTATAAATAGAGCAATTCAATGCTAATGATTCTGGATATCAATATGTGGTGAAATCTATATTTTCCATAATCTACCCTTTATTTTCCATCCATGCTATCTCTCATCTTCATCATCCAAGCTGCAAATTCAACCCTTCAAATAGTTCTCCTAATCGAACCTTTAATGGCTGTGAATCTTCTTGCTCCTGCCGTTCCCTATAAATGAGCTTATAATTTGGATTCTTTTCTAATTTTTCAATAAGACGTGCTGTGTTCCATGCATCATCCAGCCCATCATGCATTCTTCCATCTGGCTCAATATCACATAGCATCAAGGCCTCCTGCAAACCTACTGCCTGCTCAAAGTTATACTTTTTTCCGAATATTTCCTGATAATCTACCCAACGCTCTGGCTTCATCAATTCATCCAGTTTCTCATCATTTAACTTCTTACTTTTAATCTCATGGTCAAGCTGCCAGTAATCACTTTTACTCCATGCAAAAACTTTATATTCCCGCTCTCCAAGCCAGTCTGCCATATGAATAAGTGCATCTTTCAGCTTCGGTGCATTCTTTATCTGCCCTTTCTCAATTCCTGTAAGATTCGTTATAAAATAATCAAGGATACCAAACTCAGGATGTACATACTGGCATAAAGTTCCTATTTCCTTATATTCTTCATCTAAAAGAACTGCTCCAACCTGAATAATCTCACTCGCATACTTATAATTTTTTCCCCGATAATTCTTTGGGACTTTGCACATTTCTAAATCAATAACCAGATAATTCAAGCACCCACCCCCTCTATATATGTTTTTTATCTGTATTTCTTGTCATCATAAAAAAATACCGCCTTTCTGATATTTATTATATCAGAAAAACGGCTATAACAATAGCAAAAACCTATAACAGCAGGCTTTGTCCCTGCCGGAGGCTATATCGGATAGGGGGCAAATGTCCGGACGCCAGTTCTGCATAACCAATGATTGCATTCATAGGTGTACGAATATCATGTGACATATTAGACAGGAAATCCGTTTTCGCCTTATTTGCATTTTCAGCTGTCTGTAAAGCCTCTGTTGCAACGTTCTTTGCCTTTTTCAGTTTTTGATTGACTGCTTCCATTTCCTTCATTGTTTGTAAATGAAGTTCATTATTTCTTTTTTCATATTCTGCTTTTTGATCTGCAAGACTAAGTCTGGAAATACTGTAGAATAATCCGGCAAAAAGTAAAAGTATAAAACCTGCCATGAGTGTTGTTGTACACAGCACCGTTTTCTGGTAATCCCTCAGCACATTGTCAATAACTCCCTTTGCCACAATGCATACCAAAATGGTGTTGTTGCTTTCTATCGGGCAATACCCCAGATAATAGGGGTTCTGTTTTCCCAAAAGTGCAACTCCGGATTCTCTGTTATCAAACTTCTTTTTGAACAAATCAGCCTCTTCTTCTGTAATAGCCTGTTCCGCTTTTAAATGTTTTAACAAAGAATAATTACGCAGGTATTTATCTCCACTCTGGTTCGTATACGTAATATTTCCGTCATGATCCAGCATGAACAAATATGCTTTCCCATGATAACCTTTCAGTTTTAACATGGAATCCAGTTTCGAATGATCATACACAGTTCCAATTGCCGTATAAGTTTCCCCATTGATCGTATATTCCTGACATGGGATCGCAACCAGATAACCGTCTTTTTTCTTCTGATCATAATCAAGACGCACCAGTTTTCCAATATTGTATCCGTTCTTTAAGTCCAGCAGAAGTTTACTTGGCATATCAATCCGCATTTTTGTTCCACCTGCTGATATTGCCTGACCATTTTCCTGAAGGAATATAAGTGTACTTTCCGATTCTTTTTCCCATGCTTCAAAGAAACTTTTGTTCGTATCCGTTTCAAGAGACAGCTCCCTCTCATGAAGTAAAAATTCCTCAACCAACTGCAGCTGGTTGTAGTATCCACTCACTTGAAGATCATAGGTCTGCTGTATCTGTTCAACAACAGCTCCCATACTGCTTTTTCCATTTTCGCTGATATACTTATTAGACTTACTTATAAGATACTTGATACAACCTAAGCTTAAAAGAATAATAAGTAGTATAAGCAACAGCCTTGTTATTTTTTTTCTTTTATTTACCGTTTGTTCTATCTCCACTTTTACTGTTCAACCTCTATATAGTCTTCCGGTGCTGACGGCTGCTGTCCTTTTGACATTGCTTCGATCCATGCACTTGATAATGTTGTATCTTTAAGCTGCTCAATCTCACATTTCGGATTTATTTTTTTCAAAACAGACATTGTGGTGTCTGTAAGAAGAATCGAGTATTCCTTTTCTTTGTCTATTTTCTTATCATTAACTGTCAAGTCCTTTAATGAAAATCCACTTTCCGCTTGATTGACGATCATTTTCATACCGGATGCAATTGGTAATTCGTATTTATTGGTTACGTAAAAATTCTCATCAGCATCGGCGAGATAATTTTCCACGAGTTCATAAACCTGTTTACCATTGATTTTTGCAACATATAATGCTGTATCCGAACTCTTCGCAGTCATCATGCCAACCCGGCTACTGGTGCATTCTCCTTTGTACATAGAGGAAGTGAAATAATAATATGGTGCCAGAGCCAGCTGTGCATCATTTTCTTCTCTGATCGTAGTTAAAATGGAAGATGCTGCATCACGGCCATTTCTATCGTTCAGTGAAATGGAATATTCATTTTCAAAATTCACCGTTGCTTTTTCTTCTGGATCTTTACGATTCATTACACTACGAAAAGTATCATAAGCCTGTGTTTCATCCATTTCCCCTGACAGTAATCCGTGAACAGCCTCAAGACTTGCATCAAATGACTTTTGAGCGGAATATCGGATATAAACAGCATTATTGTTAATTTCCTCTTCCAGTCCAGGCACATCCTGCATCATGGTTGGAACATCTGTATTCAATGAAATAACACCGCTTCCATCCGCAATCAGCTTTTGCCCCTCTTCTGAAATCATACAATCCAGCACATCCAGTGCAGTATCCAGTTTCTCCCGGTCTTTTTCCAGGTTTTTGTTAAATGCAATGTTTAAGGACGGAGTCATGTACACATAGGATTCATCCGATGTCTGTGAAAAGTAAGGAATACGGATCAGCTCCGCATCCATCTGTTTCTGCAGCTGCTGCATAACCGTCGGATGTCCATGAAACATTGCTGATTTTCCCTCGACAAACATCTGGATTCCTGTATCGACGTCAATATTGATATCTTCTTTACCAAAATGCGAGTCCTTAAGAAACTGACTGGTTTCTGAAAAAATACGTTTCCATAATGCATCATCAAACTTTACTTCATCCGCTGCAGTCTCTGCACCGTTTCGCCATTCAATACCATCCAGGCTTGTAAACTCACCGATTGCCGCCGCCTGGATGATTTCATTATTAGACCAGTCTTCACCAAGATCCATGGAATACGGTTTTATGCCATTATCATAAAACTGCTGACAGGCCTGTACATATTCCTCATAATTTTCCGGAATCTTTACGCCATACTGATCAAACAGTGTTTTGTTGGCAATGATCGTCTGCGGAATACCACAGATTGGCAGCCACTGGATTTCATCCTCCTCATTCTTATAATATTGCACCGCATAAGAATAGTACTTGGAAACAACATCATAAGAAGCAAAATCCATAAGATAAGGCTGTAAGTCCTGTGCATCTGTTCCAGAGAATCGACGTACTGTTATGATATCCGGTAATTCATCATGTTCTTTAAAATAACTGTATAAATCGGTATCATTGTTACCAATAATAAATTCAATATCCTGATCTGGAAACTGTTCATGGATATAGGGTGCAATATTTTTCATCAAACGATTTTCCCACAGATAAACGGTAAGATGATCATCGTTTTTAGATACTTTTTTCTTTGACTGTCCGCATCCAGACAAGACAGCAGTTGCTACAAGTACCCCCGACACCACTGCTATCAGACAATGTTTTACCTTTTTCATACTTTTATTTTCCTCATTCTTTCCTGATAAAATCATTATTGTTACGTCTATGAAATAACACCATAAAAAAACACTGTCAGACAGACAGTGCACCTCATTTCATGCAACTGGCTGCCATTTTAAAGGCCCTGTAGCTTTGCGTCCCAGACTTTCATCTGGTTTGCCGATCATCCTTTTAAGCTTGTCCAGCGGATATTTTCAATCCGCTTTGCTACTTGCTCATAACCAAATAACTGCTCCGCAGTTTATCAGAAGAAGTTTCCACTCCTCCTGATACAAGCAAATCCCCACCCACTACTTATTGCTTTTCGCAATTGAAGCAGGGGATTTACCTGATTCGGTTAAACTTATGCAAAGAAACTGATTTTATTATACTTTAACGTTCTACTATACACAAGAAAAAATTACCGTTTTAATGTTCCAAAGCAAAAAAAGAACAGCCGATACATATACTCGAACTGTTCTCCTACTTCCGAAGTCCACGAAGCATTGACATTACTGTTTCCTGCTCCATGACTCTTCCCCGTGACGACAGGGAAATACCCGGCAGCTGCGATAATCTGTATTTACTGATATCACGCTTTTCACGTAAAGATGTTATTTTATCCGCAATATGCTTCTCTATCTGTAAGTAACTAGGAAGTATACGAGAAAAAATATAAAGACACTTTCGTTTCCGCAAAAGTCATTTTCGCTTATATTGTTTCTATAATATCATAGGTTATTTTATTTGTCACATAAAACTTTAAAACGCAAATCAGATCGAGTAGGAGGCGGTAACTAACCGCCTCCTACTCGATTGGACTGCGAAATGTGCATTAATTTTTATCGGTTTTATATCTTCGTTTTGCGGATAACAGTTTTTGGTAACTTTATGCAAAATTTGCAGATAATGGGGTTTAGTCCGAACGACAGTATCGAATACAGCCCTTCCGCCCTCATCATAGATTCCGTCCGGATAAAAAGGCCCTTGACCGCGACATGCGATTAAGAGCCTCATATTCCCGGCAGTTATACGTCCTCTTTGCCTCGTTTAAACCCGATGATATCTCCCTGCTGCATATCCAGTAAGTCGCAGATCGCGTCCAGTTTATCCGGGCTTACCATTTTCCCTGCCCGGATGTTTACAAAAGTCCCGGCTGTCATGTAGCCGTTTTTCTGCAGCGCGAGCTTGTCCAACACTTTGCCTTTAATGTAGCACACACGTCTAATTTATAATACAGCATACTATTCCTTTCAACTGTAAAGATCTTCCAGCGTTATCAGCTTAACCTTGCCCCGCTCCTGTGCCTGAAGAAGTCCATCCGTAAAACCGCCTTTCGAAAAGATATAATAGTAATAGTTGCTGCCATTTCCGAAGACGGATGCATAATCTCTAATCAGATCGAGTTCATCCACACCAATTTTCTCGTTCCTGTACTTACACGAACCAATAATATAGTCTTTACCCGAAACAGGTGTTCCAACAATATCAATCTGTATCTGCTTTTTCTTTTTCGGATCTGTACCCCACCATTGACCGATTTTGCTCAGTTCAATCGGAAGATTGTCAGAATAATAAAGCAGATAATCCTGACACATCTTTTCAAATATCAAGCCCATGTAATCTGGAAGATATTGCTTTACGGCATTCTGGTAAGTTTTTGCAATTCTGCCAGAATCAATGGCGCTCATATTGACAGGCACAAACCTATACCAGAAACGGAAGAAGTTATCAGCCAGCAGATAGATGGTTTTCTTTCCTGGTTTTTCTGCAATCGGAGTTTCCTTTTTGACAATACCAAGGCCAATCAGCGTTTTTAAATACTTTGATACGACCGAATTTTCCTCGCCAACCTTCATCTTAATATCGTTCAGCCGAGAAGCCCCCTCTGCAATCGCTTTGATGATTGCATTATAGATAGCCGGTTCTCTGAGTTCCTGCTTCAATAGATTTCCTGGCTCCTCATACAGATAACTGGAACGGTCGAAGAAATTATCCAACAGGGCCTCGTCCACACTGTCCTTTACATCCAACTTGTTGATATAATGCGGAACGCCTCCAGTAATTCCATAAATCAGGGAATTATCTTCCGCAGACAAGCCTGGATGAAATACCGCTGTTTCTTTATAATCCAGTGGCTCAATCTTAAACTGACCAGTGCGTCTGCCGTACAGCGGACTTTCCTTGCCGAGTACCTGGCTTTCCATAAAACTCATAGACGAACCGCAAAGGATCAGATACATTCTGGACTCTGTCCATTTGTGGTCAATAATGTGCTGCAACATTGCTGAAATGGATGGCTTTGCTTTCGCAAGATATGGATACTCGTCAATAACGAAGACAATCCGTCTCTCTTTAGAAAGTGCTGTCAGCTCATCCAGGGCATCATCATAAGATCGAAATTCAGGTGCGGACTCCATATCAGGTCTTTCAAAACTCATGATCGACTTTGAAAGTGCTTCCAGATTTTCTTTGCCTGTCGTATTCAAAGCGGAAAAGAAAATGGTTGGTTTATCCTTACAAAACTCATTGATCAATGCTGTTTTACCAACACGCCTCCTGCCATAGATAACAATGCACTCAAATTTATCACCTGCATATCGTTTATTCAGCTTTCGAAGTTCATCATCACGGCAATAGAACTGACTCATTCGTTCACCTCCAATAATTGCACTCGTGAGTTAGTAACTCGTGAGTTACTTTTGTAAGTATAATAAATCAGATCGCACGCAAAGTCAAGAAAAGATATCCGACAAGTCTATCACACATTCAGATTACCACGAACGTTTCCGAAAAAAACGGTCGCGGCTTCTTTGTAAGACCAGATGCTCCTTACAGGGCGGTCGCGCTCCCCTATTCCTTCGGCTCGTCTGTTGTATGCGTACATTTTTTGCTTTTTGTCATGATAAATTTGCTGATAACGATCCGCAATTACGTGCAGCTCTTCCGCGCGTTCCGGTGTGAGCATTTCCTTTAATCCTAAAATCGTCCTCTCCCTCTGATCCGCATGTAAGATTTCTTTTGTATCCACATGGGTCAGGAACCGTTCTGCCTGTTTTGTGAGTGCTCCCAGTCGTCCCTGTGGATCGGCTACCGCCAGGATCTTCTGCTCTACCGGTGGCAGAGACTCTGTCGAAACCATATAACGGCCTATGTCATCCTCCGTAAGCCCCACTTGCTGGAACACATCCCGGAATTCTTTTCCGGCAATTTCATTCGCGAAGCACGTCACGGTCGCTCCATGGTATCCGGGCTCCGGATCCTGCTCGCAGACCTCCATGGACACTCCGGTTCTTTGGTCCGTCAGCTCCAAAACCGTCCACCGCTCCGTGCTTCTGGTCCTCGCTTTGCATCCGTTTTTCAGTGCGTCTGCGATAAACGGTTCCCATCGTCCACGTAAGATCCGCACAACGCTTTGTTCATGAATCCGGGTGTCCACACAATGCAGGGCTTTATCGGTCAGAAGACCATCCCTTGTTTCCGCATAGCGTTTCTTGAACACATCTTTCTTTCATTGTCCCAATGATATCCGTCCAGGGTCAGGCGCATGTCCGTGACGTTCTCCCACTCATCCACCAATGCAACAACACCCTTATCCTTTGTGTTCGTTTCTTTCAGTATGTGGCAGGCAGGTGAATGATCACCGGCAGGGTGTGTTCGTCATTTTGCAGTTGACAACCGCACATCATTTCTATATAACATAATGTGTAATTGTCAAGGTGAGGTGTTTTCTGAGTTCCTATCGTCGAACTTTTTATCAAGTTTTCCGAATATTTGCCAAATCCGGGAACCTCGAAAAGTTGAATTTTTTCAGATAACGTTCCTTCATTCAATGGACAGTCATTGTGTATGCAGTAACGACTGTACCCAGTTCAATACTGATAGGGAGTTTGTTTAACTTCTCACAAATCATCTTGCATACCTCGATAATCTTTTCTATTATACGATTCCAATCATTCCCCATGCTATCTCACAGTCAAAATTTCCTTCTGACATCTGGAAAGAAACAGAACGCAAAAGAGGAGCAATGCGGATCCCGAAAAAACGGGTCGCATGCCCCTGATTTTTTTATCTTTTCCTCTTTTTAATGTCTGCGCCACGATCCTGCATCTTGTCCATCCTTTTTGTCTACCATGATGTATATATATCCCAGTCAGATAAGACTCCCATCTCTTTCAGGTGGTAAGCCATCGCAAATGTTTCTCAGTGAAAGCCAGATCTCCAATCGAGAGAAGTGCCCTGCTTCATCCAAGCATAACTGCCGCGACATATTTTTTCAACATTTTTCAACAGGAATTGACTAAAATGCTCCTATTTCTTTTTTACCACGGAAGAACTCCATATAAAAGAACAGCAACGATTGCTCCGATGATCGGTCCTACTAACGGAACAACTGCATATCCCCAGTTGGAATCGCCTTTTCCCTTGATCGGAAGTACAGAATGTGCAAAACGCGGACCAAGGTCTCTTGCCGGGTTGATCGCATATCCTGTCAGACCGCCCATGGACATACCGATGGAAACGATGATGCCAAATACAAGGATATTTGTTAATCCAATATCCGCTGCTCCTGCTACATTTCCAAGTCCTTTGATCGCAAATACAAGAACGAAGGTAGCCACTGCCTCGCAGAAAATATTTCTCGGAATATTCTGAACGCTTGCTCCTGTACAGAAAACACCAAGCTTTGTTCCTGCTTCTTCGGTTGCATCAAACTGATCCTTAAACATCATATAAACAACACAAGCGCCTAAAAATGCACCTACGAACTGAGCGATCACATAACCCGGAACCATTGACCAGGACATGCTTCCGTCAATTGCCAGAGCCAGTGTCAGTGCCGGATTGAAATGCGCTCCGGAAGCTGCGCCAAAGATAAAAGCCGGAACCATAACGGCAAGACCCCAAGCCAATGTGATTTGAACCGTACCCGCACCCTTCATTCCTGATTTATTCAGCGATACGTTTGCTACAACCGAATCACCTAAAAGAATAAGCATAAATGTTCCAATAAATTCTGCGATATATGCCATCATATGAAACCCCCTCATGTTTGTTTCTGTCAGCCAGTCATGTCTTGCTCCGGCGCCTTCCCCTCCGAAGGCGGTTAGCTTGAACCGAAATCCGCTTCGTTCGGCTTCTGCGCTTTACAGATCTGTGCTTTATACTGTTTTACCGTCATATTTTCATACTTCTTAAACACCTTGCTGAAATAACTGCTTTCATTATATCCCAATCGGAAAGCCACCTCGGCAATGCTGTCATCGGTAAAATAAAAATATCCTTTTGCAAGATAAATTTTTCTCATATGAAGATATTCCATCACACTGATCTGAAACTGTTCCCTAAAGATACGGCTCAGATATCCCTGGCTGATCGAACAGTTTGTAATGATCTTATTCAAACTGATCTCTGATTTTATATTGCTTTCAATGTACAGAAATACGTTTTGAAGAAGCGGATAACGGTTTGCACTGTTTTTCTGAAATATATAATCCATCACCCGGAACAGCCACAATTCTGTTGTCATGCGTTCCTCGATCAGACCTTCATTCAGCGGGAATAATGCTCCGATATCATGACTTTCTTCATCATAAAACTTTGTTGTGTTTAAAAGGCTTTGTCCGATAAAAGAAAACACCTTATATAACTGGTTCGGATCTTCCTGACAGATTTGATAGATCTCTTTCGTCAGCGGTCCGCAAAGATTGTATACCTTTTGAAAATCCCCTTGCTTTACAAGAGACAGAAGGCGGTTCAGACAAGGCTGCACCGAACTCTCATTTCCTGTCTTCAAATTGCTTAAAAGAAAATTCAATTGTTGGAAAGAAATCGGTTTTTCAACGATCTCGCTGGCACACTCTCTTATTTCCTCATAAGCGGCTATGCTGGTTGGATACGCTGTCATCAGGTACACGGCCGTATCGGGAGAAGATTGTCGGATCAGGCGTGCCGCTTCGATTCCAGTCAGTCCCGGAAGGAATGCATTGATAAATACAGCCTCATATTCTGCCGCCTGGCAAAGACGGACTGCATCATCTCCGTTATCCACCTGGGAGGAGACTTCAAAACCGTCTATTCTGGAAATCATGATTTTCAGTGCTTCCTGGGACAGAATATCATTATCTGCCAAAAGGACACGGTACATAGGCTATTTCATCCTTTCACTGAAATTTTCAGGCCAACAGATCACTGTTCTGCGTCCTTTTCCTTTACTGCTTTCGATGATAATTTCATAGCTGTCACCGAAGATCTTCTTCATTTTCAGCTGGGCGTGATCCTTTCCCCGGCTGATATAGTATCCCTCATGCCTGTCATTAAATGCTTCGAAGTTAATCTGCAGCTCCTCTTCATTCATTCCAAGGCCATTGTCCTCTACCTCTATCACACACCTTCCGCCGCTTAAGTAACCTTTTACCGTCACCTCTCCTCCGTCCCGTTTCATCATAACGCCATAGTAAACAGCACTTTTGACAAACGGAAGAAGAACATCGGAAGGGATCCTCTGCATTGTCAGATTTTTGGGTACCTGAATGGAAAAATTTAATCGCTCTCCCAGCTTCTGTTTTTGTATCGCAAGGAAGCGTTCTGCCTGCTCCAGCTCTCTGGATACACTGACAAAGGTTCCTTTCTCCATAGAAGAATATCGGACATAATCAATCAACTGTTTCAGCACTTCACCGGTCCGTGGAGCATTCTCGATCACGGTCAGATTGACCAGAGAGATCATGGTATCGAGAATGCTTCCGGCATCCTGCGCTGCTTCCAGCCTCAGGATTTTCAGATCCTTCTGGTTGTTTTCTTCCGCCAGCTTCTGATTGAACGTGCAGAGCTTTTTGACCAGCTTCTGGTGTTTCTCCTTCTGCATCTGCAGATGCATTTTATTCTCACCAAGCTGATTGATGATCAGAAAGACCAGATTCACAATGTCCATGAAATTTTCAAAGGAGTATTCCGGAATCTTCTCCAGAAGAGCCCTGTTTTCCTCAACAATTCCTCCAACGGATGCCGATGTCATTACTTTCTCCAGCCTGCTGATATCCTCCGGTGCATCACCACAACGGATCTGTCCTCCGATAAAGCCTCCCAAATAATGCCCCTTCACAACGATCGGGATCGCCACCTCAAGAAGACTGCACGGGCAAAAATAGACACTTGGCTTCTGCATGACAGCCGCCTGGATCGAGCCGAAGGCATCCGATGATTTACAGCGCAGACTCAGTTGGCTGTCATTTCTTGCCATCGAGCAAAATTCAGAAAAACTGGTGCTTTCCGTGATCGGTTCCCCTCTGTAATCCACGGTAACAAAAGCCAGTCCGGTCGCTTTTGAGAGACTTTGCTGGATGTTTTCCAATTTTTCTTTTCCAAACAAGCTGAGAATATCAAGTTCATTCTCTCCGGGAGTACCGGACGATGGAGAAAATACTGAGTTTTCATTTAATTCGAACTGTTTCAAACTGGTATTCTGATTAAATCCTTCCATTGTAACCCTTACCTTCCATCCATATCATATCACTACAGCAACCGACTGCATGCTCACGGTAATCCCAAAATATTGCAGTCTTTGTTAAGATAATACCATATTTCAGAAAGTTTTAATAGATTTCAAGAAGAATTTGACGAATCTCTCCGGCCCCTATTTTTCGCGGAGTCGTATTCAGACAGTTATCCTTGAGAGCATTTTCTGTCATGTTATCTAACTGGGAGACATAATCCTCTCTGGATACACCAAATTTTTCCACGGAGTCATCCATATTCATCGCTGCCATCATCATTCGGATCACTTCCTTCAGGATCTTCACAGCCTCCTGCGGACGTGTTGTAATGCTGGCCAGCTTCACCTTGTAAACCATTGCCGCATATTTATCCAATATCTGCTTCTCTTCACAGTTAAAATCAATCACCCTGGTTAAAAGCATGGCATTTGCCAGCCCATGCGGTATATGAAAGGTTCCGCCGAGCTGATGGGCAATGCTGTGATTGACTCCAAGTCCGGCTGTATTAAACGCCATACCAGCCAGTGTAGAAGCCTCATGCATTTTATTTCTGGCCTCCAGATTTTTTCCGTCCTTATAGCAGACAAGCAGTGATTCTAAAAGAAGTTCAACTGCTTTCTCAGATAATGCATCTGAAAATACGTTTGCGCCACTGGCTACATATGCTTCCAACGCATGTGTCAGAACATCCATTCCGGTATTGGCTGTAACTGCCGGAGGAACCGAAAGTGTCAGGGTCGGATCCAGGATCGCAATATCCGCCAGAATATCATTATCTAAGATCAGATGCTTTGACTTACTTTCTACGTCTGTAATAACTGCTGCACTGGTAACCTCAGATCCTGTTCCACTGGTCGTCGGAATGGTGATGAAGATCGGTTTTTTCATCAATCCGCTATTGATTCCAAAGTAGATGATTCCTTTGGCCGTATCGATCGCAGAGCCACCGCCAAAGGCAATGACTACATCCGGCTGTACCTTTGCGCTCTTATCCAGCCCGTTTCCCACCACTTCTGTGGTGGGATCCGGAACTGCCTGATCAAACATCTCGATCCGGCAACTAGAGTCAATCGCATTGATTACAGTCTTCACGCTTCCGTTTTCCGCCATAAACTTATCACAGACGATCAGAACCGTTTTGTTCTTATACTTGCCCAGATATTTCATGGCCTCTTTTCCGGAGCGGACTTTTGTTTTAATATACACGTTTGACATACACATTCACTCCTATGTGCGTTCCGTTTTGTGTTTCTTAGCGAATGCTGAATGCATCAGACATTACACAGCGGCGTTTTCTGCAGAAGGAACGGGCAGAGGTTAAGCCCTCTCCGGTCGGTCCAGCGATCGTAAAGGTTGTATGACCTTCTCCGCCTGCTCCAATGCCTGCATAAGACGGAGCATTTTTTACAAAGATCGTGGTTTCCAGAAGCTTTGCCATCTTACTTAACTTTTCCACATTTCTGGAATGCATCATAGCCGTATGACGGTTTCCATGCTCTGCATCATGCGCATATTCGATCGCAGTGTCCACATCGGATACTCTTACGATCGGAAGGATCGGCATCATCATTTCCTCTGTAACAAGGTGATGATTCTTTCCTACTTCCATAATGATAACCTTTACGTTATCATCTGCCGGAACTCCCAGCTTATCAAGAATGTATTTTGCACTCTTACCTACAAAAGAAGTCTTTGGACCACCCTTTTCGTTTGTTACCAGCGCATCCAGGCGTTCAATCGTCTCCACATCCCGGATCTCGTAAGCTCCGTTCAGCTTCATATTCTGGATCAGGTAATCGCAGATCGAATCAACTGCAAATACTTCCTTCTCCGCGATACACGGTACGTTATTATCAAAGCTGCAGCCGTCCACAATGTCCTTTGCTGCCTTTTCGATATCTGCGGTCTCATCGACTACGACCGGAGGATTTCCTGCTCCTGCTCCGATTGCTTTCTTTCCGGAGGAAAGTACCTTCTTTACGATTGCCGGACCACCGGTCGCTACCAGAAGACGAACGCCCGGATGATCGATCATTCTGTTGGTGTTCTCAATGGACGGCTCCTCTACCATGGTGATCAGGTTTGCCGGTGCTCCTCCATCCATCAGCGCCTTGTTTAACATCTTAACGAGAAGCTGGGAAACCTTCTTTGCTCTTGGATGTGGGCTGAATACAACGGTGTTTCCGCCCGCGATCATAGAGATTGAGTTGCAGATGATGGTCTCGGTCGGGTTTGTTGTCGGTGTGATTGCTCCGATCACACCAAACGGACAATACTCTACTAAGGTCAGACCGTGATCTCCTGTCTGAGCTTCTGTTACAAGATCCTCTGTGCCCGGTGTTTTCTCTGCTGCCAGACGGTTCTTGATCAGCTTATGCTCATATTTTCCGATCGCAGTTTCCTCCACTGCCATTCTGGAGATCAACTCCAGATTTTCCCGTCTTAAGATCGTAGCACGAATTATGTCCACATATCTCTGGCGGTCTTCGATTTTGGAGAATAAAAGCGTTTTCTGAGCTTTTGCAGAAGCCTCGATCGCTTCATCCATTGTAGCAAATACACCGTACGTTTCTTCCTTCGGTTTTACAAATGCAGCCGGCTCCTCAGCCTTCATCTCTTTTAACGCTTGCGCGACTAACTGCTCGATTACTTTCATATCCATTTCCATGTATTTACACCTTCTTCTTTCGATTGTCCTGACCTTATCTGCTGCTCCATGCAATTCCCAAAGGTGTGACCAGCAGGGTATCGTTTGTTTTCACTGCCGGAATTCCCAGTTCTTTTTCAAAAACCGTTTCGAATTCCTTAAAACAGCAGGCACCGCCTACTACATAGACTTTATCGACTTCCTGTCCTTCCAGGAACCGCTTCACGATGGACGCCATCTTGCTCACCACCGGCTTGATGATCGGAAATACATCGGCTTCTTTAGACGGATCCTTTTTAAGCTCCTCCGCCTCTTCCAGGGAGATTCCATAATAACCGGCAAGTACCAGTGTCATATGGGTTCCTCCTGTGGCTTCATCTGCCGTGAAGATCACCTTTCCATCCTTCAAAATACTGATTCCGGTGGTTCCGCCGCCTACGTCCACCACAGCCCCGTCTGTGATTCCAAGAACAGCTGCTGCCGCTGTCGGCTCGTCCACCACATTGGTCACTTCAAATCCCGCTCCCTCCACAACATTGGAGATGCAACGGACATTCCCTGACATGATTCCCGGCGGAATCGCGGTGGCAGCCGTATCCAGTGACACACCAAGCCGCTCTTCTAACTGGGCTTTCAGTTCCTTCACCGTACGGATCGCTCCGATAAAATCTACAACAATACCGTCTTTTACAACATGGGAGGGGGCAGATGCTCCGGCCACCGGACGGTTCTCCGAGTCCGTTACAGCAATCACAATATTGGCGGTTCCAAGATCCACACCGGTCTTCAGCTCACCCGAATAGGGCTGTGTCTTTTTCTCCCGTATCAATTCTGCAAATTCTGCAAGCACTTTGTTTTCTACCAGCATACAACCCCTCTTCCCTGTTTTCGTTTTAGTTTTTCTTTCTCAGAATTACGTAATCATTGTTCTTCAGCGCACATGCATTCGCTTCATCGATATCCACATGCATTTCCAGTGAAAACTTATCGGAAACTCGTACCAGGACATCTCCGAATACGCCGCTGCGCTCACCAAACGTCTCTACCTCTACCACATCTTTATCCTTCACTCCCATGGCCATAGCCTGTTCCGGAGTCATATGGATATGACGCAGGGCGACAATTGCACCTTCCGGCAGAGCGACCGTTCCCTTAGGTCCTACCAGTTCAACTCCCGGAGTTCCTGCCAGATCACCCGACTCCCGGACCGGCGGTTTGATCCCCAGACGGAAACTGTCTGTTTTAGAAATTTCCACCTGGCTTTTACTTCTTACAGGTCCCAGGATCCGGACATTCTTAAACTCTCCCTTCGGTCCTCTGACTGTAACAGTCTCATTGGAAGCGAACTGACCGGGCTGTTTTAAATCGCCTTTTTTCGTCAGTTCATATCCAGGACCGTAAAGGATCTCTAAATCTTCCTTCGTAACATGGACGTGGCGGTTAGAAACTCCAATGGGAATTTTATATGTCTGATATTCTCTGATTTTTTCGATCACTCGTTCTGTAATCAGCTTTACAAGTTTTTCATCAACCATGGATTTCACCTTTTCCCTGTTCTGGTGGAGTGCAGCTCCCTAAAGGAACTGCACCTCACCCCTTTACATATATGAATGAATTATAAAGACTTTGGAAGGATCTTCTCTACATCAGTATGAGGTCTCGGGATTACATGCTGGGATACAACCTGTCCCACGTTGGCTGCTGCCGCTGCACCTGCATCTACAGAAGCTTTCACTGCACCTACATCGCCGCGTACCATAACGGTAACAAGTCCGGAACCGATCTTCTCATATCCGATCAATGCAACGTTTGCTGCCTTTGTCATAGCATCTGCCGCCTCAATTGCTCCTACTAATCCTTTTGTCTCAACCATTCCTAATGCTTCGTTCGACATAGTATTGTCCTCCTGTTATTCTATTCTTTTCCTGATCCCTGACGAAATGGGTCTGTCAGCTTATGCTGATCAGAAGCCTGTGTCAGATTTCACATATCTTCGACTTATCTGTTTATTGTGCTGACAGCTGTTTTAAAATCCAGGCCTTATCGGTATCCTCCCATTTAAAGCCCTGATTCTCCCGGCCAAAATGACCGTAAGCTGCTGTCCTTTGAAACTGCGGTTTTCTCAGCTCCAGCTGAGAGATGATGTCCGCCACCTGGAACGAAAATACATTTTCTACTAAATCGGAAAGTGCTGCGTCGGAAAGTGTTCCGGTTCCGAATGTATTGATTGTCACCGCTTCCGGTTCAATGCCTCCGATCACAAAGGCAAGAGCCACTTCACACCGCTTTGCAAGACCTGCGGCGACGATATTCTTCGCCACATATCTGGCCATATAAGCTGCGGAACGGTCTACTTTCGTAGGATCCTTTCCCGAAAATGCTCCGCCTCCATGCTTTCCGATGGTTCCGTAGGTATCTACCATGATCTTCCTTCCGGTCAATCCGGTGTCTCCGGCAGGACCGCCGATGACAAATCTTCCGGTCGGATTGATGTGGATCCTCGTCTCTTCTGTCAGCCACCTTTTGTCAATCACCGGTTCTATGACAAGACAGCGGATGACTGCTTCCAGAACACTCTTTGGCACGATTTCATGGTGCTGGGCAGAAATCACAATGCTTTCAATGGAGACCGGTGTTCCATCTGCCCGGTACCGCATCGTCACCTGACTTTTGCCGTCCGGATAGAGGAAATCTGCTTTTCCCTGCTTTCGGATGGCCGCCAGCTGCATTGTGAGCCGGTTTGCCAGGCTGCAGGGAAGCGGCATCAGCGATTCTGTCTCATCTGAGGCATATCCATACATAATGCCCTGGTCGCCGCCGCCCAGTACCTCCTTTTCACCTTCCGTTCCCTTTCCTACTCCCATGGAAATATCCGGAGACTGATTGTGAAGATTGGTAAAGATCATGCAGGTGTCAGCGTCAAAGCCTTTTCCCTTTTCTGTGTATCCGATGTCGCGGATCACCTCTCTGGCTGTCTTCACCACATCTACAGTTCCCCTGGATGTAACTTCGCCTGCCAGAACTACCATATCGGTTGACACCATGGTTTCCACTGCCACCCTTGACTTCGGGTCCTGTGCGAGATATGCATCCAGAATTGCATCCGAAATCTGATCGCACACTTTATCAGGATGTCCTTCTGTCACGGATTCGGATGTAACCAGGTAATCGTCCTCCCGTTTGAGTATCATGTTTTCACCTGCCTTTAGCGAATGGAAAATCCGCTGGTCAGCGTACAACGTCTTCTTCTGGCAAAATGTCTCGCTGACGTAGTTCCCTCTCCTGTAACGGTTCCGATCGTAAAGCTTGTATGACCTTCCTTGTCAAAACCGATTCCCAGAAGAGATGGACCGTTTTTCACGAATACTGCTGTCTGAAGCTTCTTTGCCGCCCGGTTCATGTGCTCGATGGATTCTGAATGGATCGTCGCCGTGTGACGATACCCCTGTTCAATATCAAGAGCCGTCTCCAAAGCCTCATCAAAATCCTTTACACGGATGATCGGTACTAACGGCATTAAAAGCTCAAGCGTAGCAAAGGGATGCATACGGTCTGTCTCTGCCACGACCAGCTTGATTCCTTTTCTGTGAGGAATTTCCGCTGTATCCAGGATTGTTTCTGCACTTTGTCCTTCCATTTTTTTATTGATGACAAAGTCTTCGGTTACTGCTGTATTGTAGAGACGGTCGATCTGCTCGGCACTTCTTGTATAGTAAGCACCGTTTCTCTCCAGCTGGGCGATCAGCCCGTCTGCTGCTGATTCCACGACCACGATTGCTTTTTCCGAAGTACACATCAGGTTGTTGTCAAAGGATGCACCCTGCACGATGTCTCTGGCAGCCTTTTCAATATCGGCTGTCTCATCTACGATCGCTACAGGATTTGCAGGTCCTGCCCCAATAACCTTTTTCCCGGAGCACATTGCCTGACGAAGAGATCCCGCGCCTCCGGTACAAACGATCAGATCAATATCCGGATGACTCATGATCTCCTTGGTCGATCCCATCAGGCTTTCGCTGACTGTCACAACCAGATTGTCGATCCCGCAAATATTTCTTACTGCATCGCTGATGATTCCTGTCAAATACTGGGAGACTCTCACCGCTCTCGGATGAGGACAATGCACTACAGAGTTTCCTGCCGCCAGCATTCCGATCGTATTGCTGATCAAGGTTGCGCAAGGATTGGTACATGGATGAACGGCACAGATCACTCCGAATGCAGATAGCTCATAGAGTGTCATTCCATGATCTCCGGTGTTCACCTCTGTGATCAGATCCTCGATCCCCGGTGTTTTTTCAACCGCCAGTTTCAGCTTTTCGATCTTATCAGCTACATTTCCCATTCCCGTTTCAGCTACGGTCATTTCTGCCAGTTCCGCAATCTTGGGTCTGACCGCTGTTCTGACTGCTTCTAATATTTCATTTCGCTCATTCAGAGTCAGTTCGCTGTATCGTCCGAAGGCTCCTCTGGCCGCCATCACCGCTTCACTTACACTAGAATAGACACTGCTTTTCATTCTGATCTCCCTCCTTTCTTTCAGCGTTTTTAATTAAATATCAATATTATCTACAATTCCGATAATTGCCATATCAATTACGGCCTGCCGCTTCTTCTCATCCACGCGGACAGAAGAACCCTGGCCAATGAGAACTGTCTCACCGATACCGGCGCCCACATAGTCAACTGCCACTTCTTCTTCGCCGATAAATTCACCATGGCCATTGATTTTGCGGATGATCATAAGCTTGTAGCCTACCAGTGATTCATCCTTTCGTGTTGCTACTACCGTTCCTGTAATCTTTGCCAGTTTCATTCTGTTCACGTTCCTTTCAGCGGCTTTTTGCCGTCATCTTTTATTTTTTTCTGGATGTTCTCCTGGAAGGCCGTTTCGGTGTTACAGTTGTCTGTGGATTCTCCGATTCGTTCGGAGTTTCCGACACCTCCTTTTTCTCCTGTGCAGGCTCATCTTCTGCACACTTGTCCTCTGCGACCTTATCTTCTGTGGAATCCTTGTCCTCCGGCTGAGGTGTTTCCTCCGGTGTCTCCATCAAAGTTTCCTCCGGCTTTTCTTCCGGTGCTGCCTTAGGTTCCTCCTCCGGAGTCACTTCCGGAGCTTCTTCCGGGGTTTTTACCGGTGGTTCCGGAGTCGGATCTGGATCCGGCTCTTTCGGCTCCTCTGCCTTATGAATCACAAACGTATCTTCCACAAAATCGGATGGACGGGGAATTACCTTCCAGGCTACCAGCTTCTGGTGTTCTTTACCGATCTGGCATCCTGCCATCACAGCTGCATTGACTGCACCAACATTGCCGACGACCTTGATTGTCATATATCCGCCGCCCTTAGCCGGTTCCAGCTCCACCAGTTCTACGTTTGCTGCCTTCACCATGGCATCTGCTGCTGCGACAGCGATGCACAGTCCGGCAATCTCAACTAATCCCAGTGCCTGTTTCATATCTTCACCTCAATGTTCGTTACTGTTCACACATGTGTCCAGAAACGGGATTTCAGTTATCAATGTTCAACTGCTCTCTTTTAACTTTTATTTAAAATGTTTAAAAGCGCTGCTGCCCATCTTCTGTCATAAATTTCACTTGTAAGAATCTGGCCCTGTCTTTTGCCAGATCTGTAATAATATCATCCTCTGTCACCAGAAGAACACCGCCTTTTTGATACTGTTCTACATCTCTGGAAGAAATAACACGTTTTTTCGTGCTTTTTCTAACCATTCCTGTCTGAGCGGATATCCCGCCTGTTACAGGAAGAACAGCCGGGCGGTAAACCTGCTGCGGTTCTTCATGAGCCGGCTTCTTATCCGGCTTCGGTTCGTACTCACCAGTAAGCTCTATGCCGTATTCCAACACGGTTCGATAGTACGACAAAATCCTGTTTACATATGCCTTTGGCTCTCGTCCGCTAAAGGGAGAAAGACCGGAGATCAGAAAAACGATCCTGCTTCCGGCTTCCATACAGGAAGTGATCCATTGTGTCTGCGGTGTATCGCTTATGCAAAGAGCTGTCTTGGAAACCAGGTCTCTCGGAACCACCGGAAATACGGTAACGGAATTCTCCAGATCTGCCGGAACCTCTCCGCTCAGATATTGAATGCTTTCACATCCGTATCCTGTGAACTTGACTTCCTGACCTCTAAGCTCCTCTGTCAGCACCGGTATTACTGTTTCCCGGTCCGTCTGAACCGTTCTCAGAAATTTCAGATACCGCTCATCCCAGCCGCCGGTGCAGACCATATAGATCTTCTTTTTCTTCGTCACCGGGAAAAGACCTTCCTCTGCCTCTATCCTGGCAAGGACCCGGATAATGGTTTCACGCAGCTGTTTTTCGCTGATATTCACATTTCCACCTCATTTCAGAAGGTGCTGCAAAACCTGCTCTGGCTTCTACCCGGATCTGGTTCTGCAGCACCTCCCTACTGACGATTAATCCATATGCGGAAGAATCTTCTCGACATCTGTATGTGGTCTCGGAATTACGTGTACAGATACAACTTCGCCAACTGCTCTTGCAGAAGCTGCGCCTGCATCTACAGAAGCTTTCACAGCTCCTACATCGCCGCGTACCATAACGGTAACAAGTCCGGAACCAATTTTTTCATATCCAACCAAGGATACATTCGCTGCTTTAACCATTGCATCAGCTGCCTCAATAGCGCCTACGAGACCTTTTGTCTCAACCATGCCTAATGCATCTGAATTCATATAAGAACCTCCTAAATTTTATTTACTGCCTGAAGTCAAAAAACCTGAAATTCGGCGTAGGTCTGCCTACAAAAGGATTTTTGCCCCAACATCCTGTTTTTAGATGTACGGTGTTGTGGATGACTTCGGCTCATCGCCAAGTGCGCCAAGCATCTTCTTTCCGGCTTCGATCGCTGCTTTTACTGCCTGTCTGACTGCACCGGAATCTCCTGTAAAGGTTAAGATAACCTCGTTTGAATGGCTTCCTGCACCCGGAGAAGTATAACCAACGACTTCAACATTTGCTGCCTTTACTGCAACATCGGCCAGAACAGTTCCGATTGCTGCCGGACCTGCACATGTCATACCAAATGCTCTGCCTACCGGTGCTCCGAGAGCTTTCTCAAGACAGTAGCTTGCTCTTGCGGTATACTGGAACTCCAGATGTCCTGCATCATTTCCGTATACATCGCCGAAATATTTCGGAACTGCCTGAAGTGCGATCTCTACCGCTCTTCTGGCATCGGATACATCCTCTGCACCGATGTAGATTAAGCTTCCATGACCTGCGCCGCCCTTTGTATCTCTCGGAAGCTCTACAGAAATAATCTCTGTATTAGTAGCCTTTACAGCCTCATCAACTGCCCAGATCTGCGGGCCGGCACCGGTTCTTGCACCGATAATTCCGATGGAACGGAATTTGCCTAAATTCATAACATCCTTTAACATCGGATCTACGCTTGCGATCACAAGTCCGATGGTATCGCCCATGGCTGTTCCTACGAACTCAGTCATGCCGATATTCTGAGATGCGCACTCTGCCGGAGCACTCTCAGCTTTACACTCTTCTGTTTTAATTCCAAGCTCATCAGATACCTGTCTCATAACTTTTTCAATTAACTGCTGATCCATTCTGATCCCTCCATTTTAATTCTGTTATTAACCGCCTATGATGCACTGGAAACCTTCCCGTTCCACCATGGTTTTCAGATGCTCCAGTTCCTCAGGTTTCAGAGGTTTAATGTCTGCCAGTGCATAATCACGTCCCAGCAGATCATATTTATTTTCGCCAAAGGTATGATACGGGAGCAGATGAATAGTCCTCATACCCCGCAGCGTTTTTGCAAACTCTGTAATCGCTCTGATTTCTTCTTCCGAGTAGTTGAAGCCCGGAATAACCGGAACACGAACTACTGTACTCGAGATCTGACTGATTCTGGCTGCATTCTTTAAAATCTGTTCATTTCCAATTCCTGTAAACTTTTTGTGCTTCTCTGTATCAAGGTGCTTAATGTCAAGAAGGACTGTATCCACATAAGGAATTACCTTTTCAACTGCTTCCGTGATGCCTGCGCCTGTCGTTTCAATTGCTGTATCCCAACCCTGCGCTTTGCATGCTCTCAGAAGCTCTGCGGCAAATTCATACTGTACGAGAGGCTCTCCTCCTGAAAGAGTGATTCCTCCTCCCGAACGTCTGTAAGTGGTAGCGTCCTTTTTCAGCTCCCTGATCAGCTGCTGAACCGTCATCGTCTTGCCCTTCACAACCAACGCTCCTGCCGGGCAGGCATTGGCACATTCTCCGCAGCCGGTGCAGATACTCCGGTCAATAAAGGTTTTGTTTTCAAAACTGATTGCCTTTCTGCTGCAGGCGTTGATGCAACGCCCGCAGTGAAGACACTCATTTTTCTTATACATGATCACCGGCTTCATGTTCTGTGATTCAGGATTGCTGCACCATTTACAGGAAAGGGGACAGCCTTTCAAAAATACGATCGTCCTGATCCCCGGGCCATCGTGGAGGGAAAATCTCTGTATATCAAAGACTGTTCCTGATGCGTTATAATTGATAGAATCCATGACGGCTCCCCTCTCTCTTAATTTAGAAGGACTGCTCGGTACGGCTGATGATATCGTCCTGAACTTCCTTTGCAAGTACGGTGAACTGTGCACTATAGCCTGCTACACGAACAACCAGATCCTTGTGCTCTTCCGGATGTCTCTGAGCTTCCAGAAGGGTCTCTTTATCGATAACGTTGAACTGTACGTGCATTCCTTTGTGATCAAAGTAGGTACGAACCACCGCTGCGAATCTCTTTAAGCCCTCATCGCCTGCCAGTGCGGACGGAAGGAACTTCTGATTGTAAAGAGTACCGTTGGAGTAGTTCTCATGGTCAAGCTTTGCAACGGACATAGCTGCTGCAGTCGGACCATTTGTATCTTTACCCTGTCTCGGGGAAACGCCGTCTGCTAACGGAGCATGAGCTAAACGTCCATCCGGAAGTGCTAATACATCTTTACCGAATAATACGTTTGCAGATACCGGATAGCATCCTGCCTGGAACTGACCGCCTCTCGGGTTCTTATATTTCTCAACCTCGTAGGAGTAGATCTGACCACATTTTCTAGCCAGCATATCTACTTCGTCATCATCATTACCGAACCACGGAGTGTTCTCCATAATTCTCTTGATCTTAGCGAACTGCTCATTGGACGGCGCCGGATTTCCTGCTGTGTAATTCGGTCTTCCGCTCTCCCATCCGCAGGTGCCTGTGCTTAACTGTGCCTGAAGCTCTGCAATGTTGATAGAACCGTTGTTGCTTAAGATTCTCTTCACTGCTTCGTAGATCTTCGCTTCATCATCAGCCGGAGCTGCTGCCGGAGCGCCTGCTGTGCAGCTGTAACCAAAGTTGTTAGCCAGAGCTTCTTTTAACTGCTCCATGGTAACTTCTTTATTCTCAAATACATGTTTCTTAATTGCGCAGATGGAGTCACCGGAGTCAGCAACACCAAATGCCTGCGGACCTGTGAAGTTATAGATAGCGCCGCCTTCCTGAACACTCTTACCTCTTCCGATACAGTCATCAACCAGAGCGGAAAGGAACGGAAGCGGAGCTCTCTCAGCATGAGCAAAGTCTACACAGTTGTCAGCCTCTGCCAGGTGGTATACGAAGTATTCCATCTGCTTCTTGTAAGCTGCAAAGATATCATCTACGCTGTGGAAGGAAGTCATATCACCGGTCTGCGGTCCTAACTGCTTATCGCCGACTTTACCATTGTTCAGTGTGATCTCAAGAACCTTAGCAATGTTGAAGAATGCTGCGTCATGCCATCCCTCTGTCTTATGCGGGCACTGCGGCTCTACACAACCAATGATACAGTAACTTCTTGCATCTGCCAGGGAAACGCCTCTGTTGCAGAGTGCCGGAATGATAACTTCGTCATTGTACATAGCCGGAACACCAAGTCCTAAACGTGTAACCTCGCAAGCTCTGTATAAGAACTCGTCCGGTGTATTCTGATGAACACGGATGGAGAAGGACGGTGCCGGAAGTTTAACGTGAGCAACTGCCTCCATACACATATAGGAAACTTCGTTGGTAGCGTCAAGTCCGTCTTCGGTTTGACCACCTACGATGAGGTTCTGGAATACTGCGTATCCAGCGAATGCCTGAGCGGAGATTTCATCTCGTGTCTTGTTAACGTCGTTCAATTTAACCCAGATACAATCTACCAGTTCCTGAGCGAACTCTTTGGAAATAGATTTATCCATAGCCAGGTACGGATACATATACTGGTCAAAACGTCCCGGGGAAATGGAGTGGCCGTTTGCCTCAATCTGAAGAAGAATCTGTACGAACCAGAATGCCTGGCAAGCCTCGTAGAAGTTGGTTGCTCCTCTTTCCGGAACACGGTCACAGTTAGCTGCGATCTGAAGCAGCTCTGCTTTTCTTACCGGATCCGGACAGCCGGCTGCCATCTCTCTTGCCTTTGCTGCATAACGATGAGCAAAGTTGATAGCTGCGCTGTAGGTGATCACAATTGCTTCGTAGAAGTTTTTCTTCTTAATATACTCCGGATCCATCAGATCCATCTGATTCATAGCGTCGATAGCCTGTTTGATGATTCCGGTAAAACCGATCTTTAATACTTTGCCGTAATCAACACAAACATGACCAACGCCGCCGTAGAAGTAGTTTCCTACTGTGAATACGCCATTTGCGATACAGTCCTTGGTCTCCTGAGACATATAGGAATCTGCCAGTGCGCTGGTGGTTTTGCCTTCCCAATATTTGAAAGCTTCTCTTAACTCATTGGCGGTATCCTTCGGAATCTGGAACGGGTCAGCCATTCTGGTTCCCATGGTATCGAACTCTTTTTCAACCCAGTCATAGGAAAACTCCGGGCAGATTTCTGTAGAACGAAGGTTCTTGGTGATTGCTCCGACGATCAGCTCGTCCTCGTGGATCGTAATAGGAAGATTGTTAAAGATCTTCTCTGCAGCTTTCGCACGGCGCATGATCGGGGACAGACCTTCGGTCTCTTTGTAAGACTCCGTTACCAGAACTGCTCTCTCGGACTCTACATACGGAATCGCATCCACAATCGCTTTTTTAAGTCTCTTGACTCTGTCGGTCGGCTCTGAAAAACCTCTTGAAATCATAAGTATCCTCCTTAAAATTTATTGTATAGTTTGAGATTTTGTTAAATCTCTGACGCTCATATCCTTATCATACGATAAAACAGATAAAATGCACGAATACATATAAAACCGTTTCTATGTAAAATTCAGACATCCGTGTATTTTTTTATTACTATTTATAACTATTCAGCCATGCCGCAAAGTCACATACCGCTCTCACTTATATCCGTGCAGACAGGCCTTTTTATGGCGAATTAATTTCAACCGGCTGCAGGCATCCTATGAGAAAATCCGTACTCCCAGAAGCACTAAGAAGCTCTTAAGGATCTCCGGATTTCCCGGCCAAGCAGGAGATGTCGTAAGATTTCCATCTGTCACAGCCTCCCACGGCTCTTTCTCCACATAGATTCCTCCGGCCATCTCCACCTCCGGTTTTACTGCCGGATAAGCAGTTAATGTCTTTCCCTTTACCACACCGGCTGCAGTCAATATCTGGACGCCGTGACAGATCGCCGCCACCGGCTTTTGAAGCTCCATAAAATAACGTGTGATATCTAACACGCGGCCATCAAGCCGCAGATATTCCGGTGCTCTGCCGCCTGTCAGAAACAGCCCGTCATACTCTTCCAGACGCAGATACGCAAAGGACGCATTCAGTGTAAACTTATGTCCCGGCTTTTCTGTATAAGTCTGATCTCCTTCAAAATCGTGGATCGCCGTTTTTATGTTATCCCCTTTTTCCTTTTCCGGGCATACAACATCCACAGCAACCCCTGCCATCAAAAGAGCCTGATAGGGGACCATGACCTCATAATCCTCTGTGAAATCCCCAGCAATCATCAGTACCTTTTTCACTGTGTCTCATCTCCTCCTTTCTCCCATGGAAGCACATCCCCATCCTCTCTCAGATAGTCAAGAATATCTCCTACGCCTTCTCCATCAATGGAATTGACATAGAAGATCTTCTTGCACCCTGCAAGTTCCAGCCACATGGTTGCCAAATCAACCCGCGCATCTTCCCGGTCTATCTGAGTGACGATTCCTATCACGTCGCGGGTCGCTAAAGAGACGATATTGGGGCTGTAAAGAGAGTAGTCCTCCACCGCACTCATCAAAAGCCCTACCACATCCGCTTCATAGGAGTAGATCACCAGGGCCCTGGCTAAAGTTTTGTTCTCCGCATACTCCCCCGGTGTGTCAATAATCACATCATAATTGTTGATGTACTGGGTTTTATGATAAGTAATCTTTTTCCCCTTCATCGCCTGGGTAAGCGTCGTCTTTCCGGCTCCGCTTCTCCCTACCAGCATAATTTTTTTCACGTTTCCACCTCCGCAGGCAGGGATATTTCCTGTACACACCTAAGGCGTTTTATGCCTTCGTGATCGGGCAGACTGTAAATCCAAGTTCCCGTTTTGTGTACTCCAAAATTTTTTCAAATGCGATCGCCACATCTGAAATCGTCCCTGTGATGATCAGCGTTCCGCTGAAACGGTCAATAAAACCGATCTCGATCGCTGCAGCCTTAAGGGCCAGATCTGCGGTGATAATGGCTGTCTCGCTGGGTGTCTGGGTCAGAACACCGATCGCTGCCTTTTTGTAATCAATCCTCGGGTCCAGTCCAAGCTTTTTATAGATCACCGGATCCGGACTGGAAATAATATGAGCCATTGTGATCTGCTTGCCGGGAACGGATTCCTGGATGATCCGCATCAGATCATTCTGGCTTCCGTTCCATTCCTTGATCTCCATATAAAGCCTCTCCTCCTCTCCTTATATTCTCTGTTAAGAACATTTTCACTTCGATCCGCGGAATCACTTATCAGGTCCTGCATACGTCCCACGTACGTTCTATATAAGTCCTTCCTGTATACTCTATTTATTCTATCATGGGTCTCTGGCACCTTTTTTACAGGAATCAAACCTGTTTTATGTATTTTTAAGACTTTCCAGCTCACTATTCTGTTTATCCTTATATTTCAATTTTACCTTTTTTTCGTTTTCCCTGTAAATTGCGCAAGGGTCTGCAGCCCCGTATAATAAACTTATATCAGACCGCCCTCCCGTTGTCTTTTATATGGCGGTCAGCAAGGAGGTTTTCCCATGACACTTCTAAAGCAGATTGAAGCTGCCGGAATTGTCGGCTGTGGAGGAGCAGGCTTCCCCACCCACAAAAAGCTGAACTGTAAAGTTGAATACCTGATCGTCAATGCTGCAGAATGTGAGCCTCTGCTGCGCACCGACCGTTGGCTTATGGTAAATAAGGCGGAAGAGATCGTGACCGCTGCAGCCATGACCGGTGCTATGACCGGCGCTGCCCACATCTACATCGCATTAAAGGAGACTTACGATGAAGAAATCAACGCACTTACGGAAGCGATCAAGAAGACTGCTTCCCCGGTTAAGCTCTTCCGGATGAAAAACTTCTACCCGGCAGGTGATGAGCAGATCATGGTATGCGATGTAACAGGAAGAACCGTTCCTCCATCCGGTATTCCTCTGGATGTTGGATGTGTAATTTCCAATACTGCTACCATGTATTCCATCTATCAGGCTTCCCGGGATCAGATCTTTACCCGCAAATACCTGACCATGACAGGCGCCGTGGCAAATCCGGTCATTGTTCATGCTCCGCTCGGCGCATCCTTTGCCGATTGCCTTGCCATGGCAGGCGGTACATCCCTTGAGGATTACCATGTACTGGTCGGCGGTCCTATGATGGGTAAGCTTTATACAAAAGAAGAAGCGAAAAATCTGGTCGTTACAAAAACCACCTCCGGATTTGTGGTGCTTCCGGAGGACACAGAGCTGATTCATAAAAAATCTGTTCCGGTTGCACTCTCATTAAAACTTGCTAAAACCAGCTGTATCCAGTGTTCCTACTGTACCCAGATGTGTCCGCGTTATCTCACCGGACATCCGTTAAAGCCTCACATGATCATGCGGAAACTGGCCTTCTGTGAGGATCCGGAAACACTTCTTTCCGATAAGGATGTGCAGCAGGCTATGATCTGCAGCGAATGTGGTTTATGTGAAAATTATGCCTGTCCGATGGGAATCTATCCGCGCCAGGTCAATCTCTACATGAAAGGGCTTCTCCGCAAACAGGGCTTCCGTTACCAGAAGCCGACCGAACCACTGCAGCAGCTTCCGGAGCGGGAATACCGCCGCGTTTCTTCCCACCGGATCGCTACAAGGCTCGGCGTGGATGCTTACTATGACTATAAGATCACAGAATGCCTCGAGCTTCAGCCTGAGCAGGTATCTATCCCACTGTCACAGCACATCGGAGCGCCATGCGTTCCTGTTGTTGTTGCCGGTCAGACCATATCCGAAGGAGCGCTTGTCGGTCAGATGCCTGAAAACAGCTTAGGCGCACGGATCCATGCAAGCATCGAAGGAATCGTTACAGAAGTAACGGATCGCTTTGTCGTAATTAAAAAAGGAGGCGGACAATGATTACCATAGGTTTTCTTGAATTAAACAGTATCTCGAAAGGAATTCTCGCTGCCGATGAAATGATCAAGGCAGCAGACATTGCTCTGATCGCCGCCCGTCCCAGCTGTCCGGGAAAGTACCAGATCTTAATTACCGGCGAAGTCTCTTCCGTAGAAGCGGCTCTTGACGCAGGTCAGGCTGCTTCGTCCTCAAATGTGATCGACCGCCTTATCCTGCCTAGGATCCATCCGCAGGTCGTTGAAGCCATCAATATGTCTTCTGCCCCGGAGCGGCTTCGTGCATTAGGGGTTATGGAGTTTTTCTCTGTCACAGCTGCCATTCTGGCTGCCGATGCTGCAGCGAAGGCTGCGGATGTGGATCTTCTGGAAATCCGGCTCGGAACCGGTATCGGGGGCAAGTCCTTTGTCACCATGACCGGTGATGTATCCGCTGTCACCGCCTCCGTGGATGCCGGAATAAAATCGGCAGAAGGCACCGGTATGGTCTTAGACAGTGTTGTCATTGCCCATCCGGATCCTGAATTATACAGACATCTGCTGTAATCATAAGTTCTTTCTCTTAGTCGGGGATCGACTCTAACCGTGACAAGTTTGTAACGCAATCGTAAGGTACGAAACCGTTACACACAATCTTTGAAATCGACAGGAGGTGTTTGATTTGAATGATTCTGATAAGCAATGTAGATTTGAAAATAGGATTCCTGGCATATCTGACAGCAACACAGATCTGAAGCTGTTTGCAAAAGCTATACTGAAAGCAGCCGGAAAAGAACGAATGTGCCTGGAGCAGGCGAAGCATCTCATTTTAGCCGGAGAGCAAAAAGCAATCCATATCGGCGTTCCCATGGTACTCGCCGTAGTGGATGAGGGAGGAAATCTGACTGCCCTGCACCGGATGGACGGAGCTCTTCTTGCAAGTCTTTCCATCGCTCAGGCAAAGGCCTTTACCGCTTTGGCTCTCCGGTCTCCTACAGGAGAATCCGCTGCCTCCGTTTTGCCCGGACAACCTCTGTATGGTCTCCAAAATACCCACCCAGGTCAATTTTGTCTCTTTGGCGGCGGCATTCCTTTATTCTCAAGAACGTGCTGCATCGGAGCCATCGGCGTATCCGGCGGCACCGTTGAACAGGATACAGCCGTTGCGGAAGCAATGACTCAGGCATATCAAGATGAACATATGTGAGACCCCATGAATGGTTCTAATCAGTGAAAGCTGACAGAAAATCGAGTAGGACGGGAGTGATTAGCTCCCGTCCTCTTACACCACTTATCCCGGCTTTGTGATTATCAGGAATTCTGGCGGAATACACCGTTTTTCTGTGAAAATATCTCAAAAAAGTCGGGATAATCTTTTACATCAAACCATAAAGCTTCTTAAGTGTTTCTTCATCATCTTTGAATGTGAAGTCGATCTGCGAGATGAGAATAGGGTTGAGGTCTGCGGTTGCCTTTTCGATTGCTTCCTTTTTCATTGAGGTGGGATACTTCCTGCAACGGAGTCAGGTCCTGCCGCTCCCGTTTTCCACAATGGATTCTTCTCTGTTTACCCTTCAAACATCTCCGCAAATTCCTCCGCAAACTCATCTTTCAGCATAAACCGGTCGATCATGCCGTTGTTCAGGTACCATTCGAAATCGGCTCCACCCTGTTCCGCGATCAGGATCAGACGGATCTCCGGATTGATGCGGCGGACCACCTCACACAGTTCGATTCCGTTCATGGTCGGCAGTGTGTACTCCGCGATCAGAAGATCATAGGCTGACGGATCTTTCTGGACCCGGTCAATAAGGGCCGCCGGGTGTGCGTACAGATCTACCGTCTTCTGACTGTGTGATACCGCTGCTTTCCATGTCTTTGCGGACTCTTCGCTGGAGACAATCGCGATCTTTTGGACATGCTTCAACCGTTTCCGGCCATCATCTTCTACCTCTGTGCTGTTCTGCGGGATCTCCAGGATAAATGTGGTTCCCTCTCCCGACTTACTCTCCACACGGATCGTTCCACCCACGGATGTTACCATATTTTGAACCACCGAAAGACCAAGTCCGGTACCCTGTCTCGATCCTTTTGTTGTGTAGAACGGTTCAAAGATCTTCTGCATGGCATCATCTCCGATTCCGCAGCCGGTATCAGATACCAGCAGGCGAATCGCATCATTCCCTTTTGCCGCCAGCCGGATCCACAACTCCTTTCTCTCGGTCTTTTCCATAGCCTGAAACGCGTTTTTGCAGAGATTCATCAAAATGTGCTCCGCCATCCGTCTGCGTCCCAACACATATAGCGGTTCCTCCGTGATCTCTGTTTTCAACGTGATCGCCGCCGGGGCAAGCTGTCGCACGATGGATACCGCATTCCTGACTTCTTCCGTAAAGTTCAGTGGTTCCAGCCGCACACCGGTATCCTGTCTGGAAAAGGCGAGCAGTTCTTTTGACAGATTCGATGCCTGATCCACCGACTTTGTGATCTCATGGATCATCTCCTGATTTTCGGAAGAGATGGATTCATCATTCTCAAGAAGCTCCGCATAGATCAGCACCGGTGTCAGATAATTGTTGAATTCATGCGCAATGTGGCTCGCCATCATTCCCAGCGACTGGATCCGTTGATAATGCCGGATCTCGTTGTTTTTCTGGACCAGCATCTCCATTCCATGATTGATCTCTTTTAGATACGTGATCTCCTTTTGCTGGGATTCCGCCAGAAAACGGTTTCTCAGGAAAAATACCATGATCACCACAAGGATCATCATGTACAGGAGCATCACGCCGATCAGCATGGCCATCATGCTCTCAAGCGGTCCCGAAAGTTCATGGACCGGCAGTGTGGAATTGACAATCCAGCGTTCTCCCTGAATCGAGATCGCCTGAAACGCAACGACGCGGCGGACTCTTTTTAATTCAGGATCATCCCATACATATGTATCGATCACACCGGTTCCGGAGTTCTCATTTTCCTGCCTCATGATCCAGGCATTCAGGCTGCTCATGTCAAGATATGGATACCTCTCAATACGTCCATCCACCGCTTCAAGACCGATCTGGTTCTTTACATGGTGCATGATGATATTCATATTCTGGTCTTTGACGCTGGAATATCCGGCTTCTCCGATCTTTACCGGCGCGACGATCTTCTCATACAGCGCTCCAAGGTCCATGGCAAATGTGAGCACATAGACCTCAGATCCGACAGGGACATTCTTCTCAATATAAAGCTCATACCATCCCGTCTGATCCGATATTTCCTTTCCCGTGATCTCTGCAGGATGATTTCCGTCCTGCGAAGCCACTGCTTTCACTTCTCCGCCCGCAGATTCCCGAAACGTCTTTTTCCCCGGTTCATACCGGAATTTTGTTCCATTCGGTTCCGTTACAGTAATCCAGTTATAGACCCCTGCATTATTCTTTAAAAAGTAAGCTGTCCTCGCATTGATTCCGCCAGACTCCACCCAGACATTTTCCGGCATTCCTTCCCGGGAATAAAACAGGTCAATCTCCTCAAGCTGCTGTTCCATGTAGGAATTGATGTTATTTCCGACGATTCCCGCCATCGTTAAAAGCTGGCTTTCCTCCGTCCGGATCACCTGCTCCCGGTATTGACTGTAAAGCCGGGAACCTGCAAATATCACAACCACTGATAAAATGATCAACAGACTGACCGCCACCAGTCTTGATTTCCTTTTATTTAAAAATTCTTCCATTTTTATCCCTACACATTCAGCATATATCCGATTCCACGTACCGTCTTCAGATACCGGGGCTGCTTTGGGTCATCCTCGATCTTGTTCCGGATCCGTTTCACATAGACGGTGATGGTATTGTCATCCACCACCGCCTCATTCCACACCTGGGTATAAAGCTGTTCCTTCGTAAACACCTGTCCCGGATGCTCCATCAGGAATCGGAACAGGGTCATCTCTCTGGCAGTAAAATTTAACGGCTCACCGTTTTTCAGGCACTCCATCTTTAAGGTATCTACCGTAAACGGACCCTTACGGATCCCGGTGTCTCCGGATGCTCCCTGGCTGTAGATCTGACTTCTGCGGATCAGCGCCTTTGCTGTCTGGATCAGGATCGCAGTATGAAACGGCTTTGTCAGATAACTGTCCGCGCCAAAGCCCAGTCCCAGCACCTGATCCATCTCATCGGATTTTCCCGACAGCATCATGACCGGCGTGTGGTCTCCAGCGGCGCGCATTGCCTGCAGCACATCATAACCACCCACATGTTCCATCATTACGTCCAGGATCACCAGATGGAACTGTTGTTTCTTTAAAAGCTCCAGAGCCTCACTTCCATCGGCTGCCTCCGTCACCTGCATTCCTTCACGGGTCAGGGCGGTCCGCACAGCCAGCCGGATCGCGCGCTCATCGTCCACCAGTAGGATTTTTTCTGTATTCATAAACTTTCTCCTGCATCATTTTTCTTTCATTATAGCAAAAAATCCTGTTCTGCGGTACAAGATCCGTACTGCAGAACAGGATTTTCATTCGTTATGTATCATTTAGATGGCAACAATGCCAAGAATCACACCGAATACCAGCATGATAAGGCTGATAATGTAGTACGGCGGAATGCTGAATTTCATATGATCTTTCAGCTCTGTTCCGGTCAGACCGATCGCAAGGTATGTTGCCGGTACTAACGGGCTTACCATTAACGCAAGGTTCTTACCGATCAGCATGGTCAGGGCAGTATTCAGGGAAGCCACGCCATAGGTTTCGCCTACCTGCATAACTAATGGCATGATGCCATAGAAGTATGCGTCTGTTCCAACACAGAGACCAAGCGGAAGCGCAAGAATACCAAAGATGATGTGAACGTACTTTCCAAGAGCTGCCGGAATGATCGCCATGATCGCATTTGCCATTGCTTCCAGCATACCGGTTCCGTCGAAGACACCTACCATAGCACCTGCGGCAAACAGTGTTGCGGAAATGATCAGGGCTGCCGGAGCGTGCTTCTTGATCAGCTTGTCCTGAGTCTTCTGGTTCGGGTAGTTGACAGCCAGGAGGATGCAAAGACCAAGCATGAAGATTACATAGGATTTACCGATACCTGTGGATAACAGGGCAATCACACCTACTGTAAGTAAGAAGTTGAAGATCAGGTAAGCGTTTGATTTTCTTAAATCAGCTGCCTCTTTCTTCTCTTTCTCATCGGACTCCACCTCTACGCCCTTTCCGGCGCCGGCACCATGCTTGATGGCTAACATGCCGAGGAGTACAGCAAGAATGATGTTCATCATCAGGCCAACAACCTGAAGCGGGATCAGCATGTGCCATAACTCAGTGGCATCCATAGCGAGTACAGTAGCCGCTCTCGCTGTCGGACCGCCCCACGGAAGCAGGTTCATAACGCCCATGCAGGCACCTGTCAGGCAGAGAAGGATACGGGAGTCAATGTTCATCTTCTTATATACCGGGTACATCGCCGGGATCGTAATGAGAACGGTAACAGCCGTAGTACCGTCCAGATGAGCGATCGTTGCGATCAGCGCTGTAACTACAGTGACCGCAATTACATTGTTTCCGGCCTTTTTTACCAGCCAGCCTACGATAACATCAAAGAGTCCGGTGTCTGCCAGAACACCAAAATAAATTACTGAAAAGATAAATAAGATACCATTGCTTGTGGTGGTTTTGATTCCATCCGCAATGAAGTCCATGACCTCCACCGGGGAGAAGCCGAGGATCAAGGCTGCAATGACCGGAATCACCGCAAGTACCACGATCGGAGACATTTTGCCCTTTAAGAGCAGTGCTACGATCGCGATGATCATCAGAAAACCAATAGCTGCTGTCATAATCATCTTCCTTTCTGGATATTTGTTAGATTTCTTACAGTTTCATATTTTACAGACAGCAGTTTAATTGTTCATGACTGGAAAATGACAATTTTGTCATATTTTTGCGGTTTCTTCCTGTTTCCGCTTCCGAAACTCCTCTTTGATCTGTTCCAAAAGCTCTGGTCTTTCAATCATGTCGATGCATGTTCCCGCAAGGATCTCCGAACCGGACCGGATCGCTTCATGAGCCCGCTCCGTCTTTCCCGCATCGAGATATTCCTGCGAATGCGCCGCGGTACCCTCTGGCACAAACGCTGTGCGGATGCAGCATCCGGGCACATCATACATGACATTTCCAAAGTCCGTGGAGCCCGTCTTTTCACGCGGTCCGGCGAGCTGTGGTGCCTCAAATTTTCTGGCGTTTTCCATGATCAGGTCATTCAGGGTCAGGCACGGGATCTTTGCCTGAAACGGGTAGCTTCTTTCTGTCTCACAGGTCGTTCCCGTCATCAGGCACGCACCCTTTATGATGTCCTGAAATCTCGGAACGATGACCTTCTCCAAGTAATCCGTACTATAAGACCGAAGTGTATACTCTGCCTTTGCCGTTCCCGGAATGATGTTCGATGGACCGCCGGCGTCAAGGACCGTGTAATGCATTCTGGAATCCTCAAGAACATGTTCCCTCATAAACTCGATCCCCTGAAAGGAAAGAAGCGCGGCATCAAAGGCGCTCTTCCCTTTGTGCGGGCTCATGGCGGCATGGGCCTCTACCCCATGGAAGGTAACGTAAAAGCACTCAAGGGCCATACAGCGGACATCGACACAGGTATTGGGGGCTGCATGCATCATGAGCGCAAGGTCGATATCCTGAAAGCACCCTTTCTCCTTCATAATGATCTTTCCGCCGACCGTCTCCTCCGCCGGTGTCCCGTAGATCACGATCTTATAGGGCTGATCCTTACAGAGATCCCGGAGTGCCAGAGCAGCTCCGATCACAGACGGTCCCTGCATGTGATGTCCGCAGGCATGACCGATCCCTTTCAGCGCGTCGTACTCTGCCAAGAATCCAAAGGAAGGTCCTCCTTTTCCCTGTTCATAGACGGCACGGAATGCAGTCGGGAGATCTGCGATCCCACGCTCGATCTGAAATCCATTTTTTTCCAGATAATCGGTAAGGATCCCACTGGAGCGGACTTCCTCAAGCCCCGGCTCCGCCAGATCATAGATCTGATCCGCCAGCCCCGCAAGCTCTGCCATGTAAGGCGCAACGGCCTGCTTTATTGTTTCTTTATTCATATCTCTATTCTCCTGTCACAATTTCGTGAAGATCCAAAGCGATCCGATCCATTCCTGAATTCCAGATCGATCTCTTTCAGCAGTTTTCTAAGCTCCGTCACCATCCGGTTTCTCTGTCTCACGAATGTTGTCTGATAGAACAGGCTCCAATCCGCGGGACTGTTTTCAGGGAGTGCCTTCGCGGAAGCTTTAAGAAGCTGCAGCGGACCATATGCAAAAGAAGTATCCTGTTCATACGCGGAGCCTGTGGAGTGCATAAGACGGCTGAGAACTCCTCCGACGAGACAGCAAAGGCGGTTATGTTCTTCGATCTTCTCCGTTCCCCATATATGTTCAAGCGTTTCACAACGATCCAGAACCTCTTTTAGAAGTGTTTCGATCTCATCCGCCGCCTGTTCATGCTCCTCTGAATTTTTTAACGTCTCAAAGTATGGGAGCCAAGTTTTTGCATAGCTGCGATAATCGGCAGGAAGCTTCTCCTTCGAGAGGAGTTCATACAACAGAACGCCCACGACTCTTCCGTCCCGCAAAAGCCCGTCAAGATCGATCTTGTCAAAGGTATCGTCGATCGTATGCCACCAGTACACGCCGGGACCCGGAGCATCCGAGTGTTTTCGTTCTTTTTTCGCCTCATAACGGGGATTGATGTGATATGGGATCTCTGCGCCCCAGAGCGACTGGTCCGCTCCCCGTCCGATACGCCCAAACATCATTTCAGCCGCCGGATCTACCTTCCGTACCTGCTCTTTCAGCCATTCCTCGCCCTCAAGCCCTGCTGTCCGGATCGCAAGCGTATGGTCTGCTCCTTTTGATCCCAGAAGATCAAGATTCAGGTGAGCGATGCAGTGCTCCTCAAGCTCATCCCAGTGGTGATCACAATACCAGGTGGACCCCATATAGCGCCCGTTGGAATGTCCCGGCCACCAGGCGATCCGCAGGGAATAGAACAGCTCATCCTGATGTTCTTTCATATAACGCGCAAGCTCCAGAGCCAGAGCATTTGCCGTGCAGTTGTCAAAAGCACCACGATACCAGGTATCATAGTGACCGGAGAGCAGGACAAAATCCCTGCTCTTTCCCGGGATCTCGGCGATCGGCAGCGCGACGTTTTTTACGCATGTGTCCACCTCGCTGGAAAGCTGCGCAAAAAGCTGTTTTCCTTCTGCCTCATATGTTTTCAGCTTCCGGATCAGTTTCTCCCCGCAGGGCTTTGAGACGGCGACCACCGGCATCCGTAACTGGAACAGAGATGAGTCCATATCCGGAGTTCCCCAGACAGGACTTACCGTGTCCTCATGGACCGCATCCTCGTCGGAGGTCCAGATCTGGATCCACCCAGCCGCTCCATGCTGCTCCAGCAATTTTGCGTAACGCTCATCAAATCCGTACCCGAGGACAAGCTTTCCGGCAACCGTTTCCATAAACTGTTTCTGTTCTGAAAGGGAGACTTCCGTTTTTGTTCCAGGATCGTAAATCAGCGGGATCTCGATCCTCCCTTTTGTGCTCTCCGCGAAAGACCTTGGACGGCATGGGAACTCCTCACCATCTGCGATAAGGACACTGCTCACCGGATTGCTCAGATAAGCCGGAAAATCCTCCTCATGGCAGGAGATCCCGGATTTCTCCAATACCTCAAGAATATACTCGACCGCGCGATACGCCTCCGGTTCACCGGAAAGCTTGTCGAGCGAACAAAGGTACTCCAGATGTTCTCTTAAACGCTCCTTCACTTCAAAATCCTGCATCTTCTCTTTTCCTCCGTCTTAATAGCCGATCATGAGTGCCCCAAGCATGAAGAGACATCCGAAGAATGTCCAGATCAGGAATAACGGCATCATGAATTTTAACCATTTTACATACGGGATCTTCGAAACGACGAGATAACCCATCAGCGCAGAGGATGTCGGAAGAACAGAGTTTGAAAATCCGTCTCCGAGCTGGAACGCAAGGACGGCTGTCTGTCTCGTGATACCGATCAGATCCGCAACCGGTACCATAAGCGGCATGGTAACCGCGGCCTGTCCGGTACCGGAGGTGATCACACAGTTGACAAGTGACTGTGCAAGGAACATTCCGATGGCTTTTAAGGACTGCGGAAGAATGTTTACGATACTTGCGATCGCATGGACGATGGTGTCAAGGATCATCGCGTCAGATAATGCAAGCTCAACACCGCGGGCAATACCGACGATCAGAGCTCCCACAACGATTCCCTTCGCTCCGTTTCCGAACGTAGCGGCGATCTTGTTTGGGCTATAGCGGTTCACGATACCGCAGAGCACACCCATCGCGATAAAGATCGCAGACATCTCCTCAAAATACCATCCGAGCTTACTGAGTCCATAGATCAGGACCGCAAAGCCGGCTACGATCACTGCCAGAGTCAGACCATGGGTCAGGTTCAGCGCTTCTTCTGTATCATCGAAAGTAAATTCCTGATCCTCAGGCTCTCCATAAATGATACTCTTTGTCGGGTCCGCTTTCACGCGCTTTGCGTACCAGGTAATGTAGACCGTATCGATCACCAGAAGAACTCCGAGAATAAAAATGCGGTATCCCATACCGGAAAACATCGGGATCTCCGCAATATCCTGAGCAACACCGACATTGAAGGGATTCAGGATTCCGGCTGTAAATCCGGATGCGGCGCCCATAGCGATCATTGCGGTACCTGTCACTTTGTCAAGTCCCAGAGATGCCGCAAGGGCAATTCCGATCGGCACAAAGATCATGACCTCAGCAGACATTCCCATCGTTGTTCCAAAAACAGAAAATAACAGCAGAAATGCAGGAATCACAAAATACTCGCGGCCGCGGAAGGCTTTCGCCATCTTCTTACAGAGAACTGTGAGGATCCCTGTGGATGTGATGATCTCAAAAGAGCCGCCGATAATAAGGATAAACGTAACTGTGCTTGCCGCCTTTACGATCGCCCTGTAGATCAGTGCCGGAACGGTTAAAAAGCTTACCGGATGAGATTCGACATAATGGAAGCTCCCCGCTTCCACGAGGGTTCTGTTTGTCGCCTCATCCGTATACCGGGTATACTCTCCGGCAGGCACAACATAAGTGGCTGCGACTGCCAGAAGGATCAGCGCTACAAGGATCACAAATGTGTGCGGTGCCTGAAAAGGCTTTTTTTCTTTTAATGGTTTCATACTTTCAATCCTTCCTTGATTTGTTTTCTTTCTTAGACTATAATCAAGATATAAAATTAAAGCAAGTTTAATATTTTTATTGTTTTATTTAATATTGTTTATTTTTATACGAAATTGCAAATATTTATTCAGGGAAAGGACCAGCGAAAGGCCATGGATATGCGGGAACAGCTCTATATGCTTGAAATTGAAAAACACAGGGGCATTAAGGATGCGGCGCAAGCCCTGCACATCTCTCCGCCTGCACTCAGCATATTTTTAGGAAATCTTGAAGAACGCACCGGGACAAAATTTTTCGACCGGATCGGGAAACAGTTTGTCCCAACCGAGGCCGGAAAGATCTATTTAGAACATGCAAAAGAAATGATAAAAATAGAAGCCCATTATGAAAATGAGCTTCAAAAATACATGGGTGGCTCTTCGGGAACGATCCGTTTCGGAATCCATCCCAGAAGAACACTTTATCTTCTTGCGAAGGCACTGCCTGTCTTTTCCTCCCGCTACCCGGATGTGAAGCTGGTCCCATATGAAGAATCCACTGAGCAGATGATCCGGCATCTGCTTGCCGGAGAGCTTGATTTTGCCATCGTCAATGAATCCTCCAGCCATCCGTTGCTGGAATACTGTCCTCTCTATGAGGACTATATGGTCGCTGTTGTCTCCGCCGGGCACCCACTGTGCACCGGCGCGGCAAAGAAAAGCCGGAAAGATCCATGTCCGAGGATCGATCTCAAACAATTTAACGGGGAACGTTTTATCCTGCAAAAGCCGGATCAGTCCTCCAGACACTACACAGACCTTGCCATTGCTCATGACCACGCCGAACCGGGACAGGTCTTTCTCCTTGAAAATCTTGAATCTGCCTGTCAGCTCGCCGCGGAGGGCTATGGCATCGCTTTCAACTTCTACCAGTACATGAAAAATTTCCACTATCCAAAGCCTGTCCGCTGCTTCCGGATCGGTAATCCAGATGACACCACCAGCTACTCCATCGTTACGCTGAAAGGAAAACAGACACTTCCGGCAATGAAGGAGCTGATCCGGCTGCTGCGGGAGTTCGCGTGAGAGCTATTGATTGTTCATAAGCATAAAAGAGTGGATAGTGCCCCGTTCTACTACGGCAGGCAAAATGCCCAACACATAGCGGCTGCATCTATCCACTCATATTATAAGTATATGAAAAATAGCGGGGAATTGCAATAGGGTGGATTTTTCTTTTTAGAGTCCATGCTTTAATACGGGATTCCCCCGCTTACGCGGGGAATACAGTACCGAGAGCAGTGAAAGAAATTCTGGATCAGGGTAAGGACGGCCAGCGCTTTATCGAAGACTTGATCTCATTTATTCGCGACGTACTGCTTTATCAAGAATCGCCACAGTTGGTCAATGTCGCGGGATCTGGACTTAAGGAAGCCGATTTTCAGCAGTTGAGTCAGGCTGCCAGTGCCGATGAGCTGTACCAAATGATCGACGAGTTAAATGAGATTCAAGAAGAAATGCGCTTTACGACGCATCCTGACGTCTATTTGGAAGTCTTGACGGTCAAGCTTAGTCAAATCAAGCCGCAAGATAATAAAACGAGTGCGACGGATCCCCGACTCAATCAGACAATTGGTCAGCTGCAGCAAGAGATTCAGCAGCTGCAGGCAGCAATTGCCGGCTTAAGACAAACTGGCAGCAGCTCGGCATCCCGGATTGTCCGACGAGCGGGTGGCAATGCTGGCAATAAAATTCAGCCTAAGGTGACGGTTAAGCTGGATCGCGTCTATCCAATTCTGGAACATGCCACTAAGCAGAATCTGCGTGGGCTGCAGGAGATCTGGGGTGATCTGCTTAACATGCTGGATACGCCGCAGCGAGCTCTGATCAATACCTCCCAGCCGGTAGCGGCCAGTCCGCAAGGCGTCGTGGTTTCATTTGACAGCAGTTTTTTGCTGCAGCGTGCCAACAGCGGCAGCTTAGCAGCAGATATGGAAGCTGGCCTGCAGCGTCTGTCAGGCAATGAGATGCGCGTGGCATTCGTGCCGATGGATCAGTGGCCAAAGATCCGCCATAACTATTTGGTAGAGCATGGCTATTTGAATCAAGGCAAAACCAGTACTGATAAAAAAGATTCATCAGCTCAGTCAGCACCAGCCACGCCAGTTAAAACTGATCCGCTGATTGATAAGGCCAAGCAAATGTTTGGCGATTTGGTAAAGATAGAAGATAATTAAGCAATAACATAAGTAAAGGATGGATAATAACTATGATGCGCGGAATGAACATGCAACAAATGATGAAGCAGGCTAAGAAGATGCAGCAAAAGATGATGGAAGAGCAGCAGAATCTGGCTAAGGAAGAATTTATTGGCGTCTCGCCTGATGAAATGGTCAAGGCAACTTTTACCGGCGACAAAAAGCTGACTGACCTGCAGATTGATCCGCAAGCCGTTGACCCTGATGATGTTGACATGCTGGCTGATTTGGTTTTGGCAGCCGTTAATGATGGCCTGGAAAAAGTCGATGCCGCCACGCAGCAAAAATTCGGCAAGTACACTAAGGGCTTGAACATTTAAGGAGGCTTGGCGATGCAGTATCCTGAGCCAATTGCCAAACTGATCGACAGCTATATGAAGCTGCCGGGAATTGGCGAAAAAACCGCGACTCGCCTTGCTTTTTATACACTGGGAATGGACCAAAAAGACGTTGAGGATTTTGCCAAGTCGCTCTTAAGCGTGAAAAAAGATCTGCATTACTGCAGCATCTGTGGCTTTATTACCGAAGACGATCCTTGTCCAATCTGCCGAGATAAGTCGCGTGACCGTTCAACGATTCTGGTGGTTGAGCATTCGCAAGATATTATGGCAATGGAGCGGATGCACGAATACCATGGCCTCTATCATGTTTTGCACGGTTCCATATCGCCAAGCGAAGGAACAGGGCCAATGGATATCAACATCCCGGCTTTGCTTAAGCGCCTGCAGAAAAATACCGAGGTCAAAGAAATCATTGTGGCAACCAATGCCTCGCTGGATGGTGAGACCACGGCACAATATCTGGCCAAGCTGATCAAGCCGGCGGGCATCAGAGTCACCCGTTTGGCCCATGGACTGTCAGCTGGCGCCAATATCGACTATACTGATGAGGTAACCTTGTTCAGAGCAGTTCAAGGCAGAACGGAAATGTAGGTGAAGATCATGTTTTTTAAGCATCGCAATCCCCATGCCGTTGAAGAGCTGGGTAATCAAAAGCTGTTGGAACTGATCTACAATGTCAAGGATAGTTGGGATCATGCCAAAGAAACCGAGCACGCTGTCTATGAAGGGCAGGTTGATAATGAGCTCTACAGTCGAACCAAGCTGCAGGAGCAAAAATATCTGTACCTTTATACTAAAGCGCGTCGCAATCATCTGCATGGCTATTTAAACGACAGCGTAATCAAGCAGTAGTTGAGGAACGACAATGGACGGTAAATTTATTTCATTTGAAGGACCAGACGGAGCGGGTAAAACCAGCGTTATGCGCCAGATTACGGCTGACCTGCAAAAACAGCTGGGATTGGATGGCGTTTTGTATACCAGAGAGCCAGGCGGCAACCATATCGCTGAGCAGATTCGGGATGTCTTGTTTGACGCTCGCAATATCGACATGGATCCGCGCACGGAAGCACTGCTGTTTGCCGCAGCACGGCGCCA